>ERZ773031.408-NODE-408-length-23655-cov-11.357331_pt1 | contig 23655 bp, 25 predicted proteins | sample MGYA00511666_ERZ773031 | MGnify/ENA primary metagenome ERZ773031 (study PRJEB29015, sample SAMEA2738135) | human oral metagenome | biome: human oral; feature: human-associated habitat; material: saliva | place: China | collected 2250 ...
AGTAGCAATATCTATCATATATCATTATATATTTATATTATCAAGACAAATTCAAAAGAAAGATATAAAGTATATTACAATAGAACAAAGAGATAAAAAAATAAAAATAACAAATAAAAAAGATATAAATATGATATATCATGCTATATATGAAAGAAGAAAAAAGACAAATAAATTTATAGATAGTGGCTATTTTGATGAATCTGATACAATAATGATAAATTTTAATGATACCAAAATAAATTATTATTTTTATAAAGAAAATAATATATATTATGAAGAAAACTTTGTAGAAGGATTTTACATAATAAAAGAAGATGATTATAGAGTTATAGAAAAATACATTAAATAATGTTATAATGTAGTAGGTGATTTTATGGAAGACATAAGAGAAAAAAGAATGAGTATCTTAAATACTTATGGAGAAAATTTAAGTACAAAAGAATATATAACAAATCCAGCTATTGGAAGAGATGAACAAATTAAAGCATTAATATTAACTTTAATAACACCAGATAAATCTGCAATATTAACAGGTAAACCTGGAGTAGGTAAAACATCTACAGTAGAAGGACTAGCTTATAGAATTCAAAAGAAATTAGTACCAGACGTATTAAGAAACTATCAAGTATATAAAATCGCAACATCACAACTTTTAGGAACAGACCCAAAAACAGGTGAAGCAAAAGTTCAAACATTAATAGATGAACTAAAAGAAAAAAGAAATTTAATACTATTTATAGATGAAATACACACATTAATGGGAAATAAAGATACACCATTAGATTTCGCTAATACTTTTAAACCAGCTCTAGATAGAGGAGATATAAAAGTAATAGGAGCAACTACTGATGAAGAATATGAAAGATATATATTAAGAGATAAAGCTTTCGTAAGACGTTTTCAAAAAATAGCAGTACCTGAACCTACAAGAGATGAAAACATTCAAATTCTTATGGGAACACTACCAAAAATAGAAAAAAGAACTGGCGTTATGATGAACTATACTACATATGTAAAACGTCAAATGATGGAGTTTATTACAGATATAACATCTGAATATAAAAGAATTTATGAAATAGGATCACGCTATCCTGATGTATCTTTAACACTAGTACAACAAGCTTTCGCAATCGCATCATACGATAATAGAAAAGAAGTAACTGTAAAAGATTTCAGACAAGCTATACTAAATAGTAAAAATATATATCAAGACGTAATAAAAAAATCTATACCAGATTTTGACAAGATTTTTGCAGAACAACTAGAAGTAACAAAAACAAAAAGAATTGTATATGAAAAGTTAGACCAAGAATAGAAAGGAATATATGCTAAAGAAAAGCGATTATTTTAAAATAGTCTTAGAATACGGAAAAGACATTATTAATAATGAAAAATATTTACAACAAAAAAAATTCTATCAACATGGTACAACAAGTGTATATGAACATTGTATAAAAGTTGCTATGACAGCAGTAAAAATTGCTATGAAGACAAATGCTAAAGTTAATATGAGATCTCTTGTAAGAGGAGCGCTATTACATGATTTCTTCCTATATGACTGGCATATTCCAGATAAAAGCCATAGACTACATGGATTTACACATCCTTATGTAGCATGTCGTAATGCTGAAAAAGAATTTTTACTTAATAATATAGAAAGAGATATTATAAAAAGACACATGTTTCCACTTACACCAGTACCACCAAGATATAAAGAATCTTGGATAGTAACAGCAGCAGATAAATTAAGCGCATCATATGAAACAGTAGAAATTTTTATAAGAAAATACAAAAAAGTTAAGTAATTTACCACTTCTATAAGAATAATATAATAGAGGTGGTTTTATTATGAAAAAATATAATATGAAAAATATACCAATAGAAGAAAGACCAAGAGAAAGATTAAAAAAAGCAGGACCTAATAATCTAAGCGATAGAGAATTATTATCTATAGTAATAGGAACAGGTACAAAGAATAAAAATGTAGAAGAGGTATCTATTGATATATTAAATAAATATGTTTAAAAATATTAAATGTAATGGAGAAAAAAGGTAATAGAATTATAAAAGAATTAAAAGAAATAGAAGGAATAGGAGAAGTTAAAGCAATAAAACTCTTAGCAATAGTAGAATTATCTAAAAGAATATACTTAGAAAGATTAGAAATAAAAGATAAACTAGATACCCCAGAATTAATATTTAAAAAAACTAAGTATTTATTTAATAATTTAAATCAAGAATATTTCTATGCATTATATTTTAATAGTAAACAAGAACTTATAAATTATAAATTATTATTTATAGGTACGATAAATGCTGCCAAAGTTCATCCAAGAGAAATATTTAAAGAAGCATATAGACTAAGTGCTTATAGTATCGTAGTTATGCATAATCATCCTTCAAATGATACAACACCATCATCTGAAGATAAAGAATTAACAAACAAATTAATAGAGATAGGTAAAATACAAGGAATACCAGTATTAGACCATATAATAGTAGGAAATAATAATTTTTATAGCTTTTATCAAAAACAAAAAATAATCATTGACAAATAAAAAACTACTGTGCTACAATAAATATGCATTTGAGATAAATGCTCATTTATTGGGGTGTTAGCTCAGCTGGGAGAGCGCCTGCCTTGCACGCAGGAGGTCAGGAGTTCGATCCTCCTACGCTCCACCAATAAGTAAGTAACTGCCATACGGCAGTTTTTTTTGTTGTGTAAATAAAAGAATAATTGATTGATAAATAATAAAGTAAATTATATAATTGAATTAATAAGAATAGGAATTCTTATATTAGGGAGGTATTATGATAGAAGTACATGAGGAAGCATTACAAGATTTAAAAAATGCTTTAGAAACAGCCGGAGAAGATTACAAAGCAAATCTAGCAAGATTGACTGCTTTAATAGAAGAAATAACTCGTGGCGATATACGTGGAAATGCTGCTGATCAGTTATTAGCAAAATTCCAAGAAAAGCAAGATATATTTAATGCACTAACTAGAACAATAGAAGATGCAGAAGAATATACAGGTGCCCAAAAGACTAAGTTCGCAAATATGATGGACACATTAAACGCAACAATGAAGTAGGAGGTAAATATGAATATACAAATAAGACCAGGCGCAGCAACAGAAGATGCAAGACAAATAGACCACATAATTGAACAAATAACTGAAAATATGGCAACATTAAATGATGCTATAAAGAAAAATATTCCAGCAGGAATAAATACAGAGTGGTCAGATAGAGTAAGAAGTGATTGGGAAAAGTATTATAATGAATCAATACCAGCAACAATGCAAGATATGCATGCATCAGCTGTAAACTTACGTTTAGCAGTAGAACAAGCTCTAGCCTATAGCCAAGAAAAATAATAACATTGTACAAAAGTACAATGTATAAGAAATGGAATAGAAATTACTATTCTATTTCTTATACATAAGGAGGATAATATGACTGAAGAAAGAATAATTGCCTTAGAAAATAACTATCGTAGATTACGAAGAAAATGCAAATCTATGTATCCATTTCATACAATATACATAAAACCAATGGTTAGATCAAATGCTAGTTTTTTATCTCCATTAGCTGATAGTTGTGATAGGCATGATTATGCTGCCAAGTCTGCGTATAAAGAATATGAAATAGAACCATATATCAAAAGTGTAGTTCAAGCTATGGAAAATTTAAGAGGAACTATAGGAATAGTAGAAAAAGCAAAACAAGAAGCATTTATTTCAAGAGATATAATACGATATGCTGGAGTAGGTGGAGGTCCAACAGGAGCATTAACAGAAGCAAATTTTTATCACTCATTCACTGATAAAGTAGAAGAACAATTAAAAAATATAAAAGATAAAATAGGTGATAGATTTCTTATGAATAATGCTGTAGAAGACATAATAAGAGACGTTACTATTCAAACTAATAAAAAACAAAATCAGTTTAATAATGAATTTACAAACGATATGACAGATTTAAAAAATGCATATAGACTATATATAGATGCTAAAAGAAGTACAAGGTAGGGTGATAAAATGGATAATAATTACAGTTATGCAGAACTATTTGTAAGCCCTGATAAGTTAGCTACATCAATAGAAAAATCAGATGTTCTAATATTAAAATCAAAAGAATTACAAAATGAAATATATGAATTCAGGAGTATTTTAAATAATAATAAACTATTAAGAGATGCATGTATAAATACCCCAGATTTATTATGCAATTTACTTGAAATATATGCAGATGATTTAGTTAAAGAATCTAATAAAATGAAATATAAAAAAGAAGCATTTTTAATGGAAGCTAATAATTATAGTAAAAATCCTCAAGGTGAAGTAAACTTTAATTTAAGTAAAGAAACTATTTCTAAATTAGAAGCTAATGAAAAATTAGCAAAAGAACAATCAGCATATACAAAAGGAACATTTGATAATAAAGAAATCCTAAAAAGAATCATAAAAGATGTTATGGTTACTCCAACAATAGTTAACCCAATACCTGATGACATAAATGAAGATGATACAATTATAAATAATAATAATAATCAGAACTATAATGTTCCAAATAACAATTTCAATACAACAAATAATCAAACTACTTCAGAAAATACAAAACAAGTTGAAGAAAACAAACCAGAAAAACCTAAATTAGAAAAAGTAGAACCTAATAAAAAAGAGGATACTACTCCTAAAGAAGTAGAAAAAGAAAATAACAATAAGAATATTTTCGAAAAACCTAATAAAGTTGAAGAAACAAAACAAAATAACAAAGTTGAAGAAATAAAACCAAATAATAAAGTAGAGGAAGTAAAACCTAATAATAATACAAAGACATTTGTAGTAAAACCATCTACTAATCAAAATACTAATAATAATCAAAATATAAAATCAAGTAGTAATAATAATTACAATAATGTATTTGATAATAAGAATGTCGCTGGAGCAGATACTAAACCATCTCCTATCCCAGAAAAAGGAATAGAAAAACTACCAGAAATAGAAAAACCAACTACTCATGTGCAAGGAACTCCTATTATAAGAAAACCAGGAACACCTGTAAAAGAAGTAAGAGAAGGAACTAATCTAGTAGTACCAATAATGGGAGGACTTGCTCTAGGTGGAGGAGCTGCAGCTGGAACTAAAGTATATTTATCAAGATTAGATAATGATAGTGATGAAGATAATTACGACGATGACTATGAAGATGAAAATACAGAAGATTATGAAGTAGATTATAATGATGAAACAAATAACAAAGAAGAGTATTTAGATTTTGATAATAGTGACAAACCAGTAGAAAAATATTCTGCAAGAAAGACAAATTAAGGAGATTTTTCTCCTTTTTTTATTTTTTTCACACACTTTTCATATGAGACTTATAAAATAGAATTGATAAATGAAAAGAGTATTAAATAAACTCTAGAAGGAGTGGTATATTATTTATATAAAAAATTAATTTATTGGAAAGAGGTGTAGTAATGGTAAAAAATGCCATAGCTTATGTTTCAAGAAAAAAAAGCAGAACAAGAATAGTACTAATAATATTAGCAGTTGTTTTAACTTTTTTATATGCATGTACAAGTATATTGAAACAAAGTGATAATTTAGAAAAAACATTGTACGAAAATTCAGCATCAAAAATATACATAACTAGAAAAGGAAATAATGGATATTTTAATAAAAAAGATTTAGAAAAATTAAATAGTTTAAAAGAAGTAAAAGAAATAATATCAGAATACGAATATCTTGGTAAACTAAAAGATTTAAAAGTAGTAGAAACTAATCAAGCAATAAAAAGAGATGATATACCTGATGAATATAAAAACATACTTAATGTATTATCTACTAATGATGTAGAAAAGACGCTTCTTTTTAATAGTGGAATATTTACTATAAAAGAAGGTAGAATGATAAAAAAAACTGATAGAAATAAAGTATTAATACATGAAGAACTTGCTAAAATAAATAATCTAAAATTAAAAGATAAAATAAAAATAAAATCTATAGATCAAGATAAAGAAATAGAGTATGAAATAGTAGGAATATTTAATGGTAAGAAACAAGAAAAATATACAGGACTATCTTCAGATTTTAGTGAAAACTCTATATTTACAGATTATAATTCAGTTACTAAAGATTTAAAAACTGATACAGTTACTAAGTTAACTGTAGTAGCAAAAGACAAAAATAAAATAAAAGAACTATCTAAAAAGATAGAACAATTAGATGTAAATAATGATTTCAATATAGAAACAGACAATAATGCCTATAAAGAAACTCTCGAGTCAATTTCATCAGTAAAATATATCATAAAAATAATGTCTTATTTAATAATAATAGGAGGAATAGTAGTATTATCACTTATTCTAATATTATGGTTAAGAGAAAGAATATATGAAATTGGAGTGTTATTATCAATTGGAATAACTAAACTAGAAATAATTACACAGTTTATTTTAGAATTAGTAATGATTTCAGCACCAGCAGCAATAATATCATTATTATTAGGAAATTTAGTTGTAAATGAAGCAATAAGTAAGGTAGTAGCAACTGAAAGTATAGCATCAGGCAATATACTACCAACAAGTATATCTACTAATATATTAGTATTTACAGAATCATACTTAATACTTATATTAGTAATCTTATTATCAGTATTATTCGCATCATCTATGATTTTAATAAAAAAACCAAAAGAAATATTATCAAAAATTAGTTAGGAGAAAATATGAAAATATTAGAAATGAAAAACGTATCATATAGTTACGAAAATTCAAATGAACAAGTTATAAAAGATATAAATCAAGGATTTGAAAGAGGAATATTTTATGCAATAATTGGAAAATCAGGAGCAGGTAAATCTACATTATTATCATTACTTGCTGGACTTGATAGAGTAGAAGAAGGGGAAATATTATTTGACGGAGAAAATATAGAAATAAAAGGCTATAGTAATCATAGAAAAAATAATATCGCATTAGTATTCCAAAACTATAATCTTATAGATTACTTATCACCATTAGAAAATATAAGATTAGTAAATAAAAATGCTAGTGAAGATGTATTACTAGAGCTAGGATTAAATAGAAATCAAATAAATAGAAATGTAATGAAATTATCAGGGGGACAACAACAACGTGTTGCAATCGCAAGAGCTCTAGTATCAGATGCACCAGTTATTTTAGCAGATGAACCTACTGGAAACTTGGATGATAAAACAGCAAGAGAAATAATAGATATATTAAAAGAACTTGCTAAAAAAAGAAATAAATGTGTAATAGTAGTAACACATAGTAAAGAAGTATCTAAAGCAGCAGATATAGTATTAGAACTTAATTGTAAAAAATTAAAAAATGTTAAAAAGTAGGAGGAAAACATGTTAAAAAATGCATTTGCTTATGTAACTAGAAAAAGTATTAAATCACTAGTTCTATTACTTATAATATTACTAGTAACTACACTAAGTCTTATAAGTGTATCCATAAAAAGCGCAACAGATACTGCAGCTGAAAAAACTTTTGGAACTATAACAAATAGTTTTGTGATGGAAATAAATAGAAGAGTTAATCAAGGAACACCAAGAGGTGGAGGAAATGTCAAAGGAAAAGACATAGAAAAAATAGTATCATCAGGATACATTGATAGCTATGTAAAAAGAATTGGAAGTGTTGCTGATTTAGTAGATCAAGATATAATAACTACTAAAGAAACAACAGGCAATCGTTCTCCAGAAAGAGAAGAACAATTTAAAAAAGCTGTTATGCTAACAGGTGTAAATGATTCAGCACGTGAAACAAAGTTTGTTGGTGGAGCTTATAAATTAGTAGAAGGGAGTCATCTAGTTGCAACAGACAAAAATAAAATATTAATGCACAAAGATTTAGCAGCTAAAAATAATTTAAAAGTAGGAGACAAGATAAAACTTAAGTCAAATATCTATGATGCTGATAATGAAGATCACGCAAACGAAACAGTAGAAGTTGAAATAAAAGGTCTATTTGATGGACATAATACAGGAGGAGTATCTGCTCCACAAGAATTATACGAAAACACATTAATAACAGATTTAGAAACAGCAGCTAAAGTTTATGGAAAAACGGAACAAACAGCAGTATATTTAGATGCCACATTCTTCATAAAAGGAAATAAGACAGTTGAAGATGTAATGAAAGATTTATCAAAACTTGATATAGATTGGAATGCATATAATCTAATTAAGAGTTCATCTAACTATCCAGCATTACAAAAATCAATATCAGGAATTTATGGAATAGCTAATAAATTATTCGAAGGTTCAATGTTCTTTGCTGGTATCGTAATAACATTATTACTATTCTTATGGATCAATGCAAGAAAAAAAGAAATAGCAGTACTAATGGCTATAGGGATGTCTAAAGCTAAAATATTAGGACAATTAGGATTAGAATTACTATTAGTAACTATACCAGCATATATAGGTTCATACTTCTTAGCAATATATACATCTAAAATGTTAGGTAATACTATCCTAGCAAAAGTAACAGGTAATATAGCGAAAGAAATAGGAAAGGCCTCAACATCTTCATCAGTTGGAGGTGGAGCTGAAATAGATGGATTTAATAAGACATTAACTAAACTAGATATCGTAATTAATTCAAAAGAATTTATATACGTAGTTATCTTTATGACAATAGTTTTAACAATTTCTCTATTAATCGCATCATACAAGATATTAAAACAAAAACCAAAAGAATTATTAATAGACACACAATAGTGTCTTTTATAGTGCATTGTTAGGTAGTATAGAGATTTAGGTAAATTATTTCAACTAGAAGCGCGAGAATAATGTGATTTTTTGCCACTCAAAATAAAAATAAGTTGGGTAAGTGTAATACAAGACTTGTTAGAACCGAGATCAATTACTACCATAAATTAGACAAAGTATTTGAAAGAACTAGTATAGATACAATAATGTTAATTAAATGTGATGAAATAAAAGGTATTTATAAAAACAGATTATTTGATAGAACTAAACTAGTTGATATTCATAAATAAAAAAGGGCTGTCACCCTCTCCAAAACGGAGTGGGAACAGCCCATAATGTAATTACAACATAAGCGTACACTATATTAGGGTGGATGTCAATAACTTATGTGGAATGGAGGAAAAATGGGAATTGGGATTTAAAAACGCAAACTATCAAAGGATATTTTGAAACGGCTATAGAAAGATTTACTAAAAAGACTAAACAAAAAAATCAAGTTACAAATTTAATTGTTGATCTTATAAATTTTAATGGAACAACAAATGAAGAAATAATAAAAGTCTTAAAAAGAAAATAAAAAAATTGCCCCCCCACCAATCGTTAGATTGTTAACCGCGAGAGGACAACTTCTTTGTAATTACAATATAAATATACACTATATTTATAAAAAAAGTCAATACTACTATTAAGTAGTGTGTAGATAATTAGTAAGCATTATTAATTTGTAATAACTAATTCTCTTAATGTTAACAATTAATAAGTAAGGCTTTATTTGGTAAATGTAATACGAGACTTGGACTTAATTGAATGAATAAAATATGAAACTTAAACAACTTGGAATAAAGGGTTATGGAAGATAAAAATCAGATAACATTTGTATTAAATATATGATATAATTATTTCGAAAGGATAATTATGGATACAAAGACAATTATACAATATATATTAATCGCAATAATATTAATAATCATATTATTAGCAGTATTAAAAGCATCTAAAAAAGGTGCATCACTTAACTACAATAAATTAGTAGAATTACTTGGAGGAAAAGATAATATTATTTCAACCGAAATAAATATGTCTAGATTTAAAGTTACTCTAAAAGATGTTACTAAAGCAAACAAAGAAGGAATACAAAAATTAGGAGCTAAAGGGATTGTTGAAATAGATAATACACTTAAGATTATATTAGGAAAAGAGTCTAAACAATTTAAAAAGTATCTAGATGAATTAAAATAGGTGTTTATGGAAAGATTACAAAAGAAAATAGCAGAATCAGGTTATGCTTCAAGAAGAAAAGCAGAAGAGTTAATCAAGGCTGGTAAAGTATATGTTAATGATATTTTAGTAACAGAATTAGGCACTAAGGTAAGTGATAAAGATATCATTAGAATAAATGATAAAGTATTAGAAAAAGAAAAGAAAGAATATTACATTCTTAACAAACCTAGAGGATATGTTTCTACTACAAAAGACGAATTAGGTAGAAAAAGTGTAATTGAATTAATCGATACAAAAGCAAGAATATATCCTGTTGGAAGACTAGACTATGATACTACAGGACTTCTACTTTTAACAAATGATGGAGATTTTGCGAATAGAATAATGCATCCATCTCATGAAATAGAAAAATCATATATAGCTAAACTTAATGGAATAATTACACCAAGTGTACTCATGAGATTAAAAGAAGGTGTAGAAGTAGATGGTGTATTATTAAAAGCTAAAAAAGCTAAATTAAAGAAGGTAAATGATAATTCATCTATTGTTCAAATAGTAATAACAGATGGTAAGAATCATCAAATTAAAAAGATGTTTGAAGCGGTAGGTCTACTAGTAGATAAATTAAAACGTGAAAGAGAAGGAATATTTACATTAGATAAACTAGCATCTGGAGAATATAGAAAACTTACAAAAGAAGAAATAATGTCGGTATTATCTCAAAAATATAAAATAAAAAAATCAGGCAAATAACCTGATTTTATTCTTCTTCTTTTTCAATCGCACCTGTAGGACAACTTGCTATAGCGTCTTCAACATCTAATACATCTTGATCTTCTACTTTATCAACGATAACATTAGAAAATCCTTCATCATCTAAATTGAATACTTTGCTACATATATCAGCACAAGCCCCACAGCCGATACAAAGATCTTTATTAACTGTTACTTTCATATTTACCTCGCAAACACTATTATACAGAATAATATAGTGATAAACAACAAAATCTTTTGTTTTGACACATACTATGATAAAATTAAAGAGTAGAAGGTGACAATATGAAGAGAATGGACAGATACGAAAAAAATACTATTAACAGATCTAAAAAGAACGAAAAGCTATATGAAAATATTGGTAATAATGTAAGAGTTGCTGAAGTATCAGACGTAGAAAATTCTATTGCCATAGATATAGAAGAGGCTAAAAGTAAAAAAAATACTCGCGAAGGTTATCATAAATTAAAAGAATATATAGAAGAGCCTAAAGTAACACGAGAAATTGAAGAATTTAACACTTTATATAATCTAAAAGAAAATAAAGTATATGACATAAACATAGTATTAGAAGAGGCTAATAAAAATAAGCCTGGAAATAGTCAAGTAAAGAAATTAGAAAATGAAGAATTTAACATTTTAGCAGGACTATCTAATAAAGAATTAAACAAATATTTAAATGAATCAAAGAAAAAAGTAATAAAACCAACAGATGAAGAAGATTGTGATGATTTATTAAATGACTTACTCGCAACAGAAGATGAAGAAAAAGTTTCATCTACACAAGAAGAAGAAAAAATAGAATATGAAGATCCCGAAAAGTCACTATCAAAAGTTGATATAGAAAAGGTGAAAAAACTTAGTGAAGAAATACCAAAAACTACAGAAACAGGTATAATGAAAAATGCAGATAAAGATTTCTTCACAAGAAGTATGGATATAAATAAAGAAGATTTTGATGGTATAGAAGAAACAAAAGAAGAAGAAGAGAGGAAAACACCACTATTATTTAAATTATTTATATTTTTAGTAATATTAGTAATAATAATAGGAGCAGTATACTTCATATATTTAAAATATTTAAATAAATAACAAAAAATGGGACAATTTGTTCCTTTTTTTATATTAATTTGTTATTATATTACTAGTAAGGGTGGTGTATTATGAATTTTAAATTTATTGTAAATGACTATGTATTAATATGGAATTTATTGTTCCAACCATCTACAAACGAAGCAAGTTATAAACTAAAACAAAAGTTGTGGAATACATATAAAAAAGAATATAACGAAGCATATAAAGATAAAAAAGAAATATTAAAAGACGCTAAAAATTTTATTCCAAAAGATGATACTATCTATAACATTATATTAGAAAATAAAGGCTATGAAATAATGCTTAATCATGCAGAAAAATATCGTAATAATATAATGAAATTGTGGGATGATAATAAAAAAAGTATTAATAAAGAATTTAAAAATATAATAAGAAAAGATATATCTGAATATAAAATATATGTAGCTGATGATAATCTAGATTTAATAGATATATCAAAAGAAAATAAATCCATAATGTTAGGCAAAAAAGATTTAGATAAAGATTTAATTTACAAACTATTACTAACAATATTATCATCAGAAATAGAAATAGAAGAAAAAGATCAATATGGAATAAAACAAAGTATAATTGAACTAGCTATACTAAATGAATTAGAAACTAGAATAGAAAAGAAATCAAAATATTTATCTGGAACGCCAGAACTATCAAATATTAAAAGAATGTTATATCCATATTGGCTTATGTATCTAGGCATAGAAAAAGATGATTTACTACATTATATGATGAGAGATAAAATCGCATTTGAAATAGATAATTATCAATATAGTACTAAATTATCAAAATTAAATTTAGAAGAGTTTATATCCTTCATTGTAAGAAATATAAAACATATATCAAAACAAGAAGAAGCAATATAGGAGGATTCTATGAATGACAAAATAACATTATTACTAGATAAAATTAATATCGATAAAGAAAATTATCGATATTTTAATGCTGCTAAAATAGAAAAAATTCAAATAAGTAATAAAAGAAACTTATGTACATTTATAATAAAAAATAATAAAGCACTTCCTCTAAATGTTATAGAAGAATTAGAAGATAAAAAACATGCTTTAGATAAAGAGAGATCTATACTAATAAAATGGAAAACAGAAGAAAAAGATATAGAAACATACAAAACATATTTTAAATATGTCTTAAAATTATTAAAACCTTGTCTTGGAGTAACAGCTATATATGAAGACGATATAAAAATAAGAGAAGAAAGACTTATCTTAGTCGCAGATAGTGAAACAGAATATAATAAATTAGAAGAGAATATTGAAATTATAAATAATATATATAAAGACCTAGGGTATGAGGAAGAAATAGAATTATTACTAGAAGAAAAGAAGTTTATTGAAGAAGAAAATTTAGTAGTTATAGAAAAACAAAAAGAAGTAAAAGAAGAAATAAAACCAGTAAAAGGGGCAAAAGAAAAATATATGAAAGCCCCAAAAGATCCAAATACAATCTTTGGAAAAGAAATGAAAGATAAAGCTGTAAAAATAGAAACTATAATTGGAGAAACACCATCTATAGTAGTAAACGTAAAAGTATTTGGAAAAGATATTTTTGAATCTAGCAAATCAGATTTTAAAATAATTACACTAAAAGTAACTGATAAAACAGATAGTATCTACTGTAAAATATTTACAAGAGATAAAGAAGAATTTGATAATTTAAATAATAATATAAAAGAAAAATCTTGGTATAAAATAGGCGGATATACTCAATATGATAAATATTCAAAAGAATTAGTTTTAAATGCGAGATGGATTACTAAAATAGATAGTAAAGATGAAAATAGAATGGATGACGCTATAGAAAAAAGAATAGAACTACATTCACATACTAAACTAAGTCAAATGGATGGAGTAGCAGATGAAGTAGAATTAGTAAAAGAAGCAATAAAGTGGGGACATAAAGCCATCGCAATAACTGATCATAATGCTGTACAAGCTTTTCCACAAGTATTTAACTATGTAACTAAGTACAATAAAGATAAAGAAGAAAAAGATAAATTTAAAGTAATATACGGTGCAGAATTAACTATGATAGATGATAAAGTAGATATCGTAGTAAGACCAACTAATAAAGTATTATTAGAAGAAGAGTATGTTGTATTTGACTTTGAAACTACAGGATTTAATGCTGGTGGAGGAGACCAGATTATAGAAATAGGAGCAGTTAAAATAAAAGATGGAGTAATTATAGAAAAATATGATGAATTAATTAATCCAGGTAGAAAACTTCCTACAAAAATAACTGAAATAACTAATATAACAGATGAAATGTTACAAGACAAAGCAACAGAAGAAGAAGCAGTAAAAAGATTTATTGAATTTTTTAAAGACTTACCTATGGTTGCGCATAATGCTAAATTTGATACATCTTTCTTAGAAATGGCATATAAAAAATATAACTTAGGAGAATTTACTAACCCAGTCATAGATACACTAGAACTATCTAGAACAATGGACTCAAATTATGGAAGACACTCTCTTTCAGCTTTAGTAAAAAGATATGAAGTACCTTGGGACGAATCAGCTCACCATAGAGGAGACTATGATGCTGAAGGAACAGCTCTAGTATTTTGGAAAATGTTAAAAAAACTAGATAATTTAAATATAGAAAAAATGAATGAATTAGATAAATTAGTATCTAGTGAAGATATGTTTAAATTTGGTAGACAAAATCATATAAATATATTAGTAAAAAATAAGACAGGACTAAAAAATCTATATGAATTAGTATCTTTAGCTAATACTAAATATTTATATAAAACACCACGTATTCCAAGAAGTATATTAGAAGAGAAGAGAGAAGGATTACTAATTGGTAGTGGATGCTACGAAGGTGAAGTATTTAGATTGGCTAAATCTAAGACTGATGATGAATTATCTAATATTATAAGATTCTATGATTATGTAGAGGTACAACCATTAGAAGTATATAATCATTTAATTCAAACAAGTGAATTTGCTAATAATTATGAATTATCAGAACATTTAAAAAAGATAATTAGAGTAACGGAAGAAGCAGGAAAAATAATAGTAGCAACTGGTGATGTACATCACATATCAAGAGATGATTTAATATATAGAAAAATAATTATAAATCAAAAAGTACCAGGAGGAGGAAGACATCCTTTAGCAAAATCAGCTATTAGAAATATTCCATCTCAACACTTAAGAACAACAAAAGAAATGTTAAAAGACTTTGATTTTTTAGATTCCAATTTAGCTCATAAAATAATAATAGAAAATCCTCTTCTTTTAGCAAACCAATGTGAAATAGTAGAAGTAATACCCGATACCAAAGGAATACCATTCTCTCCACGTATAAAGTCAGATGATGGTAAAACCTATTTAGACTGCCCAGTAGTAGTAACAGATTTAGTATATACAAAAGCAGCATCTTGGTATGGTAATCCACTACCACATAATATAGAAGAGCGTATCGCAACTGAATTATATGGAGATATATTAAAAAATATAATAGTAGAAGAAAATAAAGAGTCTAGTGAAGATACTATATTTGAAAAATTGCATGAATTAATAATTAGTGGATTTGATAAAGTAAAAGAAAAAGTAGGATCATATTTAAGACAAAAAGAAGAAATATCAGATGAAGAATTACCAAAAAAAATTAAAAAGGCACTAGGAGGAATTATAGGTGGAGGATTTGACCCAATCTATTTAATTGCTCAAAGACTAGTTAAACACTCAAATGATGAAGGATATCTAGTAGGATCACGTGGATCAGTAGGATCATCATTTGTCGCAACTATGATGGGAATAACAGAAGTAAATCCACTACAAGCACACTATAGATGCCCTAATTGTAAAAAATCAATTTTTAAAGATGAAGAAGGGAACTCTTTTGGAAAAGAGTACTCATCAGGTTTTGACTTACCAGATAAGATGTGTCCAAATTGTAATACTAAGATGATAAAAGATGGACAAGATATGCCATTTGCTACATTCCTTGGATTTAATGCTGATAAAGTACCAGATATAGATTTAAACTTTTCTGATTTAAATCAAGCATCTGCTCATGCATATACAAAAGTATTATTTGGAGATGACAATGTCTATAAGGCAGGAACTATTGGTACAGTTGCTGAAAAAACTGCATATGGATATGTATTAGGATATTGTGAAGATAATCAAATAGAAGGAATGAGAACAGCAGAAGTAGAGCGTTTAGCAGCTGGATGTATAGGAGTAAAAAGAACAACAGGTCAACACCCTGGAGGAATAGTTGTAATACCAGATTATAAAGAAGTATATGATTTTACACCATATCAGTATCCAGCAGATGATGCTAATGCTACTTGGAAAACAACTCACTTTGATTATCATTCAATAGACCAATGCTTACTAAAATTAGATATTCTAGGTCACTCAGACCCAACCCAATTAAGATTAATCCATCTACAATCAAATACAGAACCAGCTGATATACCATTAGATGACAAAGAGACAATGTCTATATTTACAGATACTAAAGTATTAGGAGTAACAAAAGAACAAATAATGTGTAATACCGGTACATTAGGAATACCTGAATTTGGAACTCCATTTACTATCCAATTAGTAGAAGATACAAAACCAACTACATTTGGAGAACTTATTAAAATATCAGGACTATCTCATGGTACAGACGTATGGTTAGGAAATGCAAAAGACTTAATTGACAATAATATAGTACCATTTAAAGATACAATAGGCTGTCGTGATGATATAATGGTAAACTTGATGAATTATGGAATGAAACCATTAAAAGCATTTAAGATAATGGAGTTTGTTAGAAAAGGAAAAGCATCAGTAGATAAAGCAACATGGGAAGAACATAAAAAGACAATGGAAGAGGCTAAAATACCAGAATGGTTTATCTCTTCATGTGAAAAAATAAAATACATGTTTCCTAAGGCTCACGCTGCAGCATACGTTATATCGGCATTTAGAATAGCTTGGTATAAAGTTCATATGCCAGTATATTTCTACTCATCATGGTATACATCTAAAGCAGTAGATGTAGATGTAGAGTCTATGATAAAAGGATATGATTCTATAAAACAGAAACTAGAAGATATAGAAGCAAAAGGATATGATGCTACTAACAAAGAAACTGCTCAAAATGAATCTCTAAAAATAGCTTTAGAAGCATCATGTAGAGGAATAAAATTCCTAAATGTAGATTTACAAGAATCAGAAGCAACTATTTGGAAAGTTAAAAATGATAAAGAAATATATCCACCATTTACATCTATCCCAGGACTAGGTGAAACAGTAGGCAAACACATAGTAGAAGAAAGAAAAAAACGACCATTTATATCTATAGAAGATGTTCAAAATAGAGGTAAAGTATCTGGAACACTAATAGAAAAAATGAAAGAAATGGGTATTTTTAAAGATTTACCTGAATCAAATCAATTATCTCTATTTTAAGGAGGAATATGTATAATACACTATTAGTAAATGAAGAAAATAAAATACCACTTAAGTATTTAGAAAAATTAAAACTAATAAGTTTTAAAGAAAATAATAATACTTATAGTCTAGAAGAAGAAACATATAATGCATATTTAAAATTAAAAAAGAAAGAAAAGTTAACTATTATATCTGGATACTCTAACAAAGGACTAAATTCATATGAAACAACAGGTAAAGTTCTAAAAATAAAAGAAAAAATAGATAAAGAAGTATTAGCAAAATACGGTTTTATAAAGATGGATAAATACATAAGATATGTTGGATTAGTACCAGCTAAAATAATGTATGAAAATAAGCTTAAGTTAGAAGAATATTTAAATGGTTCATACGCTATTTTAGTAAATAAAAAAAGAGATATGACCTCCTTTGACGTAGTATCTAAAATATCTAAACTTTTTGGTATAAAAAAAGTAGGTCATACAGGTACTCTAGACCCCTTAGCAGAAGGACTAATGGTAATACTATTAGGCAAATCAACAAGATTATCTCTAGATATAACATCAAAATATAAAGAATATATAGCTGGTGTATATCTTGGATACGAAACAGATACATATGACATAACAGGAAAAACAACTAAAGTAAAAGAAGTACCTAAAAATATTGATATAGAAAAAACACTGTCTACATATAATAAAACATATATGCAAGAAGTACCAATATATAGTGCAGTAAAAGTTAACGGTAAAAAACTATATGAATATGCAAGACAAAATTTAGAAGTATCATTACCTAAAAAAGAAGTAACTATAAAAGATATAAAACTATTAACAGAAGAAAAAAATATGTTTACCTTTAAAGCTACCGTATCTAAAGGTTGCTACATAAGAAGTCTAATAAGAGATATTGCTATATCACTTAATACATTAGGTACTATGACATCTTTAAAAAGGACTAAAATAGATAACTTAAAACTAAAAGACGCTTATACAATAGATGAAATAGAAAAAGCTAAATTCAAATTATTAGAAATAGATAACCTATTTTCATATCCAAAAATTAAGGTAAATAAAGAACTATTATCTAAAATAAAAAATGGCTCTAAACTAGAAAATATTTATAATATAGAAGATAAAGTTATATTTGTAGATAATAAATCTAATGTAAAAGCAATCTATTATAATGATAATAATATCCTTAAAGTATATAAAAACTTAATATAATTACGATATTATTAAATAAATAATTGTATTTTAATAATATTGTGTTATAATACTAAATGAGAAAGGAGTGGAGTATTTTCCACTCCTTATTCGTGTTATAAAGGAGGAGTATGTTAGAGAAAATAAAAGATTTAGTAGATACTAAATTAAAAGACTTAAACATGGAAGTATGTGATGCTTATACTGAAGAAGTAGAACAAAAGATTATCTTAAATATTGAAGTCGATAGTAATGAAGTAATAGACTTAAATAAAGTAACGGCAGCATCTCGTATAATAAATGACATCCTAGACAAAGAAAAAACTATATTAGAAAACATCGATGAATTAGATATCTATTCAAAAAAGAAAGGTGAGTAAAATGAACGCAAAAGAATTTAAAAAAGCAGTAGATAACATAGTATTAGAAAAAAATATTGATAAGGAAGTAGTATATCAAGCAATGGAGTTAGCTCTAACTTCAGCCTATAAGAAAAATTTTGATTCAAAGACAAATGTTAGAGTAGTATTTGATAGAGAAACAGGAGATATAAAAGTATTTTCTTATTTAACAGTAGTACCAGATGATAAATTAACAAAAGAAGAATATGAAGAAGAATTATTTAATCGCTATGCAGAAGATGAAGATTTAGATACAGAAATACCTAATCATGAAGAAGAAGAAGAAAAAGAAGAAGAAAAAGAAGTAGAACAAATTTCATTCTTCAACAAAGATACAGAAATTAAATTAAGCGATGCTAAAAAGATAAATAAAACATATGAAATAGGAGATACAATCGATACAGAAGTAACTCCAAAAGACTTTGGAAGAGTAGCAACATCAACTGCTAAACAAGTAGTGATTCAAAAAATTCGTGAAGCAGAAAGAGCATCAATTACAGAAGACTTTGGAGATAAAGAAGATGAAATGTTAATCGGAACAGTTGCTCTAGAAGATACAGATAACTATTTCATTGATTTAGGAAGAACAAACGGAATATTATCTAAAAAAGATATAATACCAGGAGAACATATAGAAATGGGTTCTCAAATAAAAGTATATGTAACAAAAGTAGATACAACTGGAAAAAATGTAACAGTATTATTATCTCGTCGCCATTATGGATTTGTAAAAAGATTATTTGAATCTGAAATACCAGAAATAACATCAGGAACAGTATTAATATACTCAGTAGCTCGTGATGCAGGATCTCGTTCTAAAGTAGCAGTAGCATCAGACAATATGAATATTGATCCACTAGGAGCATGTATTGGTGAAAAAGGCTCAAGAATTAATAGAATAATTAAAGAATTAAATGGAGAAAAACTAGATATTATTAAATATGATAGTGATCCAGCTAAATTTATAGAAAATGCTTTACTACCTGCTAAAAACTTAACAGTAGCAATAACAGATGAAAAGAAACAAGAAGCATTAGTTATAGCTGATGGAGATAATTTCTCACTAGCAATAGGTAAGAAAGGACAAAATGCTAAACTAGCAAGCCGCCTAACACATTACAAAATAGATATAAAGACAAAAGAAGAAGCAGCAGAAGCTGGTATTAACATTAGGTAATATAATGATAAAAAAAATACCACTTAGAACTTGCGTAATAACAAAAGAATTATTACCAAAAAAAGATTTACTAAGAATAGTTAAAAATAAAGAAAATGAAGTAGCAATAGATTTAACAGGTAAATTAAATGGAAGAGGAGCATATATTAAAAAGGATATGGAAGTCTTAGAAAAAGCTATAAAGACTAAGATATTAGAAAAAAAACTTGAAACAACTATACCAGATGAAATATATGAAGAAATAAGAAATATATTAAAATAAAAGAAAGAGGTGAGTGTATGACAATAAAAGATTATGCAAATGACGTAGGAAGAACTGTAGAAGAAATACTAAAATTATGTGTTTCACTAAATTTAAAATATAAAAATGAGGATGAACTACTAGACGATGAAGCAATAATCACACTTGATAACAACCTACCACAAGAAGAACAAGAAGATTTAGTAGAAGAAAATATATACGAAGAAGATGAAAAAGCAGAAGAATTAGCAGCCGCAACAACTTCATATAATGATTCAGAAACTAAATTTACTAAAATAAAAAGTAAAAAAGTAAAAGATACCAAATCTAATAAAAAAGAATTCTTAAAACAAAAGAAAAACATGTATAAGAATAAAGAAAAACTACAAAGTAATGAAGCAGACGTAAGAGACGATGTAGTACTTTATAAAAATAACATGACAGTATTAGAATTAGCTGAAGCATTAGATATAAAAGGTGTAGAGTTAATAAAAAAACTTATGGCACTAGGTATAATGGCAACTGTAAATCAATCAGTTGACTATGATACAGCAGAAGTTCTAGTAGCAGACTATAATAAAGAACTAAAAAAAGAAGAAACAGCTGATATTTCTAACTTTGAAGAATTTGAAATAAATGATAGAGAAGAAGATTTAAAAGAAAGACCACCAATTATTACAATTATGGGTCACGTAGACCATGGTAAAACAACTTTACTTGATACAATAAGAAAAGCAAATGTCGCAAGTGGAGAAGCTGGAGGAATAACACAAGCAATTGGTGCCTATATGGTAAACTATAAAGATAAGAAACTTACATTTATAGATACACCAGGACACGCAGCATTTACTTCTATGAGAGCTCGTGGAGCACAAATTACTGATATAGTAATAATAATAGTCGCAGCAGATGACGGAGTAATGCCACAAACAGTTGAGGCAATAGATCACGCCAAAGCCGCTAATGTTCCAATATTAGTCGCAATAAATAAAGTAGATAAACCAGATGCTAATGTAGAAAGAACACTAACAGGTTTAGCTGAACACGGACTAACTCCAGAATCATGGGGTGGAGATATAATAGTAAATGAAATATCTGCCAAGAATGGAACAGGAGTAGACGAACTATTAGAAAATATCTTACTAGTAGCCGAAATGCAAGAATATAAAGCAAATCCAGATAGATATGCAACAGGAACAGTAATAGAATCTAAAAAAGATGACAAAGCAGGAATTTGTGCAACAGTACTAATTCAAAATGGAACACTAAGAATAGGAGACCCTATGGTTATAGGAAATGCCTATGCTAAGGTTAGAACTATAAAAAATGATTTAGGAAAAGGACTAGTTTCAGCAGGACCTGCATCACCTGTAGAAATAACAGGATTAACTGAGGTACCAGATGCTGGAGATAAATTCATGGCATTTGAATCAGAAAAAGAAGCTAAGAAAATCGCAACTGAAAGAACAGAAAGAGCTAAAGAAGCATCATCTAATTTAGCTGGAGTATCACTAGAAGACTTGTTTGATAGAATCAAAGAAGGTCAAAAAGAAATAAAAGTTGTATTAAAAGCAGACGTAAATGGATCAGCTGAAGCAGTAAAATCAGCATTAGAGAAAATAGATGTTGAAGGTGTAAAAGTTGAAGTAATAAGATCAGCAGTAGGTGGAATTACTGAATCAGATGTAGTTTTAGCAGGAGCATCAAACGCTATGATTATAGGATTTAATGTAAGAGGAAATTCTAAAGTGATGGATACTGCTAAATCATATGGCGTAACAATAAAAACATATGACATCATCTACAAAGTTGTAGAAGATATGGAAAAAGCAATGAAAGGATTACTAGAACCAGAATTTGAAGAAAAAGTAATAGGCTCATTAGAAATCAGACAAATATTCAAATTCTCTAAAGTAGGACTAATTGCTGGATGCAAAGTAACAAATGGTAAAGTAACAACTGGAGCTAAAGCAAGACTAATAAGAGATGACATAGTTATATATAATGGAGAAGTAAATACTCTTCAAAAAGGAAAAGATAATGCCAAAGAAGTAACAAACGGTATGGAATGTGGAATAACTCTTCTAAATTGTCAAGATTATAAAGAACAAGATATTATAGAAATCTACGAATTAGTAAAGGTGGAACTATAATGAAAAATATAAGATTAGAAAGACTAAATGATGCTTTCCAAGAAGAATTATCATTACTTCTACTAAGAGAAGTAAAAGATGAAGCAATATCTTTTGTCACAATAAGAGAAGTTGAAATAACATCTGACTATAGTTATGCAAAAGTATATTATACTTGTCTAAATGAATCTAAAAAAGAAGAAACAAAAAAAGCTCTAGAAAGAGCAAAAGGTTTCTTAAGAAGAGAACTTTCTCATAAATTTAATATTTATAAAACCCCAGAATTAAGATTTATATATGATCAATCAGATGAATATGGTAAACATATAGATGAATTGATAGAGAAAGTTAATGAGCAAAAATAAAGAATTTTATGATGATAGTTGGATATATACATTACTACTATCATCTTTTACTATATTTGGTATAGTACTATTAAAATATAAGTTCAATCTACTTAATCTAAAAGTACCATATACAGTATTTGTATTACCAATAATTATATATATGGAAAATATAATATTTAAAAAACATAAAAATAAATTATTACAATCAATAATAATATCTGGAATATCTCCAATGATATATGAATTTATATTTTCCTTTATAATAAGTTTCCTTTTTGCATGAGTACTTACATATATTGAAATAATCACAATCAATAATATAAAAATAATCAGCCTGACTTTTCTTCCTTTGCTCATACACAAATTTCCCCTTTATTTTACTTCACCACCTTAACAGCTTCATATAAATAACCTCTGTTAGTAAACAGATCCCATATACTTATGGCCCTATCCTCAAATAGAGTTTTTTCTGTGCCGTCTTCTCTTTCATATATTATTTTCCCCTTAAACTCCGAATCGTCATAATCCATGTATTTAAGAACATACAAATAATATTTACCGTCCTCTGTTGTTTTATGCATATATTTTATAAGTTCATCTAAACTATTTACTTCTTTAAACTCTTCCAGTCCTTCGGCTTCGGATATGGTTTGCGGTGATGTAAGCTTACCGTTTTTATCTCTTTTACACACTCTCAGATGCTTCATATTATCATTAAAAAAATCTATAAACTTCTGTGTATTTTCATCTTCTACAATCTTATATCTATATAGAATCCTTCTTTGCCCGTAAATGTAATCTGAAATGTCCCGTTCAACCGCATATGACTTATCATTATCCGTGTATACATCATGAAC
>ERZ773031.409-NODE-409-length-23649-cov-7.335551_pt1 | contig 23649 bp, 16 predicted proteins | sample MGYA00511666_ERZ773031 | MGnify/ENA primary metagenome ERZ773031 (study PRJEB29015, sample SAMEA2738135) | human oral metagenome | biome: human oral; feature: human-associated habitat; material: saliva | place: China | collected 2250 ...
ACAGTATTCCAGAAGAAGATCGAATTTGGTATTCTTTAGCGGCATACAATATGGGGTTAGGGCATATTTTAGATGCTCGTCGCCTAACTAAAAAATTAGGCGGCAATCCTGATAACTGGTTAGATGTAAAAAATAATCTTCAGCTATTATCGGAAAAACGTCATTATTCAAACTTAAAATATGGCTACGCTCGCGGCTATGAGGCCTACCAATATGTCGAAAATATTCGACGTTACATGAATAGTATTGTGAATTATCATCGCGTTCAAGAAAACCAAGCGACTGCAACAGAGTAAGTGCGGTCAGAAAAAACAATGTTTTATTGAACTCAAAGAAAACAAGGAGAAAAAGATGTTAAAAAGAAAAACTTTTTTAAAGAAAAAAGCATCAAGAGATATCTCTGCTTCACGTAATTTACGTCTAAGACGTTTTAAACACCGTAAAGCACAACAATTCCAACGCCACGCATTACAACTTGTGATTCAAGATATCTAATAAAAAGGCGAACATCATGTTCGCCTTTTTACTATTGATTACTAGATATTATTGCTTAATACCACCAAATGCACCACGAGCTTGGTCTGCTTCGTTAATGAATAGACCTGTCATTTCTTGTGCATTTTCACCAAAGAAACCACCTTGGGTTTTAATACCATTCGCATTTCCGGCAAAACTGTTACCAGAGATCTTACCGCCAAAGTTCATTCCTGGTAAAGCATTTGTTTTTCCTGCAATATTGATATCAATCACTTTTGTAGCAAAATCTGCTGTTGCTGTCATCTGGCTTAGTTCACTGTAATTTTGCTCACCATCTTTCTTATAAACAGCACCACCTTTATACTCCACTTGACCCGCGGTTGGAATTTGACTTACAGCTGTTGGTAAGCCTTGCGCAAAGAAATATCGATTACCTGTTAATGTGTCGTAATAGGCACCAAATGCGCTAGATTTAAAATTACTATTACTTAAAATCGTTTGACGTTCTTTACGAAGGTTATATTGATCGTCGTATGGCTCATAACTCTCAGGATCCATATCTCCTGCTCTTCTTAAAATATTGATATCCACTAATTGACCATTTTTATCAGTGATCGTCAGATCACGGATATCTCGTGCTTGTGGGCGGGAAGCATCATTTTTCTCTCCAACTAGCACTCCACCTGAAATATAATCTGTCATCTCACCACTAGTCCCACCAAAAATTTTATCGCCTAATGAAACTTTAGATTTTTCATCCGCAAGTAATTTTTCAAGTTCTTTTAGTTTTGCATCTGTGTCTGAAGATGATGTATATGTGTATGATCCCTTTGTTCCAGTTTGGCTAGTTTGATTTTGACTACTTTGGCTAGTTTGATTTTGACTACCTAGACTTTGAGTACTGTTAGTACTTGATTTTGAAGCGTTGCTTTCTGCTTTCTTAGATAACTCAGCTATTTTTTGATTTAAATCGCTTTCGAGTTGGCGAATTTGATCAGTATTATCCGTACCACCTTTCGAGCTAGAAGAACAAGCACTTAATGCCATAACACAAGAAAGAGCAATGATTGAAAGTTTAATTTTACTCATAGGAGAATCCTTATTGTTTATGTTTTATAAATAGATGCGCACAATTTACAGAAAATGAAAATAATTTGCAATAGCATTGTCAAAATTCTTTAACTTTTGTAAAATTCACTCCAAAGTTTATAAATCAAATTAAATTTTAGGTGAATATATGGCTCTTAAATTTCCTCTTTCTTTAGGTGCAATTTGTGTAGCGGTAGCTTTACAAGCTTACGCAGAAGAACAAACAACATTAGATACCATCACGGTAACTGATACTGAAATCAAAGCGAGTCAAATTAAAAAAACTCGTAAGGTCATTCAAGAAGAATTAGTGGCTGATAATTATGACTTAGTGCGTTATGCAACTGATGTAGGCATTAGCGATAATGGTCGTCGCAATAAAGGCTTTGCAATGAGAGGCGTAGAAGGCAACCGCGTTGGTATTAGTGTTGATGGGGTTAATTTACCTGAATCTGAAGAAAACTCACTTTATGCTCGCTATGGTAACTTCAATAGCTCACGATTAAGTATTGACCCTGAATTAGTGCAAGGCATTGACATTATGCGAGGTTCAGACTCTTTCAATGCAGGAAGTGGATCATTGGGAGGTTCAGTAAACTATCGCACTCTTGGTGCAGAGGATATTATTCTACCAAATCAAAAATGGGGCGTATTGCTTAAAAATGGTTACGCAAGTAAAAATCGAGAATGGACACACACCTTAGGTGTAGCTTATAGAGATGACAAATTTGATGCAACGCTACTCTATTCTCGCCGTAACGGACATGAAATGAAAAGTAGTGGTAACGGCGAAGATATTTTTGGTAATGCTCGCGGCATCCCAGATCCTGCACATCATAAAAATAACAGTTATTTAGCGAAAATTGGCTACTTTATTACGCCATCTCATCGTGTAAGTGCTTCATTTAATGGGCAAAAGGCCGATAATTTTGTTGATGAAAAATCTTACCAACTATCAGGCATCTGGCGCGAATCTGAAGATATTGGTAAACGTTATAATGCTAACGTTGCCTATGAATATTTTCCGGAAAATAATCGGTGGTTAAGTTATGTGAAAACTGACTTTGATTGGCAAAAAACGAATGTTGGTTCAAATAACTACAAAGGTGGGCATAATTATAATGCTGATTTTAGCAAACCATCGGAAAAACGTTTATATGAAATCCAAGATACACACATGAATACTCGATTTATGCGTGGATCGTTACGCGCTGATTTTCAGCCGTGGGAAAGTCGTTTTGGTAGCCATCAATTCACTATAAAAACCGGTATTTCACAAAAAGATTTTGATAACCGCAATAATCATGAATATCTAAATATAAATGCCGATGGATCTAGTGCAAAAGATAGCGAATCTATTCAACATCCAGTAAGAACACGTTCATTCTTCACTCAGTTACAAGATAACGTAACTTGGAATGACATTTTTTCTAGCCAACTTGGTATTCGTTATGATTGGGATGAATTGGTGCCACAAGATTTAAATGCAACCTGTCGCGCTTGTAGTAGCACTCCCCCATCAAATACATTCCAAAGTGTCAGTGGTTCATTAGGATTAGATGCTCAACTTAATGATATTTGGAAAATTGGTTATAACATTTCTACTGGTTTCCGTATTCCAACAGCCTCAGAGATGTATTTTACTTATAATCATGCAGCAGGCAACTGGCTAGCGAATCCTGACTTAGAAGCTGAACAGGCTCTTAATCAATCTATTCATCTTCAAGCAGAACACCAATTAGGTTCATTCGGTCTAAATCTGTATCATACTCGTTATAAAAACTTCCTCTATGAACAGGAATCAACCTATAAAAAGCGGAATCAATTCTATGATCCATATAGTGCTGGCTATGGACAGTTACCTTATTACACAACTATCGCACAACAAGCAGTAAATATTGATCGCGCTAGAATTTCAGGCGTGGAATTCACCAGCAAAGTTAACTTGGAACAAGTTTCTTCGGCCATTCCACAAGGTTGGAAATTCTTAGCTAATCTCGGTTATGCCAAAGGAAAATTGAGTGGCACTGAAGCAAGCTTACTTTCTATTCAGCCAATTAAAGTGATTTTAGGTATCGGCTACGAAGATCCAAATGACCTTTGGGGAATTAATGCGAAAGCTAGTTACCTTGGTGCGAAGAAAGCTAAAGATGCCCAAATAGTACAGTACACGGCTAATTTTGAAAGAGAAGTCAAAAGCTACCCTTATCTCAATAATTCAGCTGTCTTATTCGATCTATATGGTTTCTATAAAGTGAATAAAAATATCACACTACGAGCAGGACTTTATAACTTATTTAATCGCAAATATCACACCTGGGATACCCTACGTGGCATTAACAAAATAAGTACTACTGATTCAGTTGATAAAGAAGGGAAAGGTTTAGAGCGTTTTTATGCGCCTGGGCGTAATTTCGCAGCATCTGTTGAAATTCGTTTCTAACTCATTATTTCCTTAATAAAAAAGGGCGAACATCATGTTCGCCCTTTTATTTATTCATTATCCCTTATTTTTCAAAAGAATCTTTCAAACGTTCATCTGCTCGACGGGATTCACCTTTATGTTGAAGTTTGTTTAATTGGCGTTCTAATTTTTCTTCAACTTCATTGATCGCTTTATACATATCCTCTGCTGTTGCACTGGCTAACAGATTACCTAACGGGGTTCCAATTGAAGCCTCTACAGAAAAGCCGTTTGGTACTTTACTTAAAACAAAATGTGGGCTAATCAGTTGAGTGTGCCATTTCTCTAATTTTGCAAGTCTTCCCTCCACATGTTCACGGATTGCAGGGGTGATTTCCATTTGTTTGCTTGTGATATTGAGTGTCATAGCATTTACCTCTTTTGGTTAAATGAACCCTTCGGTTCAGTTCATCTTTAATAACAACATATCGACCTTGCACTGCTTTTTCAAGTGCTTTTAGTCAAATAAAAAAACAAATGTTCAAAAATATGATCGGGATCTAATTTCTGCAAAAATATGATTTTCTTTCTGTATAAACTTGTTATGATGTAAAGCTGTAAACAACAAAGGGAAGCGCTCAGCTTCCCTTTTATTTTTACGACATGAATTAGGCTAATTCATCTTGATCATGTTGTGTGGCTTTTAAACGTTCAAAGTAATCTTTGGTTTCTGAAATAATCTCTTTGCGTAAACCAATTAATGCGACTAAGTTCGGGAAGGCCATTAAACCATTCACGATATCCGCTAAGATCCAAATTAAATCTAAAGTCAGGAAGGAGCCTGCCCCAACCAGAACAATAAACACGAAGCGATACACTTTAATACCACGGATACCAACTAGATAAAGGAAACAACGTTCACCGTAGTAGCACCAACCTAAAATTGTGGTGAAAGCAAAAAATAATAGGCCAACTGTTACAATTGTTGCACCAAATGATGTACCTAATCCCTGAGCAAAAGCATAGTTAGTCACACTTGCGCCTGAAAGCTCTGGGTTACTCCATGCTCCTGTAATCACAAGCACTAAGCCTGTCATCGTACATACGATGATAGTATCTAAAAATGTCCCCGTCATCGAAATTAAACCTTGGCGAACGGGCTCTTTCGTTTGCGCTGCTGCGGCTGCGATTGGCGCACTTCCTAAACCTGATTCATTTGAGAAAATACCGCGCGCCACACCAGATTGAATGGCTTTCATCACGGTAAAGCCAACTGCACCACCTAAAGCTGCCTGAGGATTAAACGCACTCTGAATAATTAATGAAATTGCAGCAGGTAATTTATCGTAATTAACGATTAAGATGATAATTGAGGTCGTCACATAACCCAGCGCCATAAAAGGCACAATGACGGCAGAGGCTCTCGCAATACGTCTTACTCCACCAAGAATAATCATAGCGACCAATACCGTCACCACTGTTGCAGTAATCACAACAGGCACATTAAAGGTGTCTTGCATCGCATGCGTAATCGCATTGACTTGAGGGAAAGTACCGATACCGAAAAAGGCCACCAACACCCCAAATAACGCAAATAATTTCGCTAACCATTTTATACCAAGACCACGTTCGATGTAATACATTGGTCCACCCGCCATAAAACCGTATTTATCTCGCACACGATATTTCACGGCCAGTAAGCATTCAGCATATTTAGTTGCCATGCCTAATAATGCAACCAACCACATCCAAAAAATCGCACCTGGTCCACCTGCTTGCACCGCAGTGGCTACACCCACGATATTCCCTGTACCAATAGTTGCCGCTAATGCCGTACAAAGTGCCGCAAAAGAAGATACATCCCCCTTGCCTTTATTCGCACCACGAGCAAATAAATAGCTCAATGCACGAGGCAAATAACGAATTTGTAAGAAGCCTAAACGAAGGGTGAGATAAAGTCCGGTTCCGGACAATAGAATGAGTAGGGGCGGTCCCCATACAAAGCTGCTAATAGCAGATAAGGTTGTCTGTAATGACATTGATGATTCCTCGTCGTTTAAAATACAAATAAACTCGACAAGGAGACAAGAAGAATCCCGATAGAAATATTTTGATAATACCGATTGTCTTTTGCCCCTGTCCTTTTGCCTGAGCGTTTGGAAAACAATCGAAAAATCGACCGCTCTTTTGCGCCTTCGGCGTCCATTTACATCAATAAAATGCAATGGATCTCTCCAAGGGTTCGTCCAGTAACAGTCCCTGCAACCTTGCGATTGCGCCTGAAAGATTTTACCTCGTCGGCGTAGGGGCAATTCCCTACTCTCCAGCTACCTTCTTCCGAACTCACTTTTTACGTTTTATTCTTATTGCAAAAAGTGCTGCAAATTTTAACAAACTTAAAAAGCGAACTCAATGGATTGACGAAAAAGGCTTAGATAACAAGGTGAAAGCATATAAAAAACAAAGTGCGGTCAAAAATTTTCTTATTTTTTGACCGCACTTTCTTAAAAAAGAAAGGCAGGTCATTACCTGCCTTTATTTATTTTAATTATTATAAAATCTCTTTTGCTTTTGCCACCACGTTATCCACGGTGAAACCAAAGAGTTTGAATAATTGATCCGCAGGAGCTGATTCGCCAAAGCTATTCATACCCACTACGCGACCTTCAAAGCCAACGTATTTATACCAGAAGTCTGCAATACCTGCTTCGATTGCAACACGTTTAGTTACAGCAGCTGGTAATACGCTTTCACGGTACGTTGCATCTTGTTTGTCGAAACGGTTAGTACTTGGCATAGAAACGACACGTACTTTTTTACCTTCAGCACTCAATACCTCTGCTGCTTTCACTGCTAATTCCACTTCAGAACCTGTCGCAATGAAGATTAACTCTGGTGTACCCTCACAGTCTTTTAACACATAAGCACCACGCTTAACTGCATCTAATTGTGCAGAAGTGCGGTCCATTTGGGCTAAGTTTTGACGGGTAAAGATCAACGCACTTGGGCCATCTTGACGTTCAACCGCTTGTTGCCATGCGATAGCTGATTCCACTTGGTCACATGGACGCCATGTTTCAAGATTTGGAATTAAGCGTAATGATGTGGTTTGCTCAACTGGTTGGTGAGTTGGTCCATCTTCGCCTAAACCGATCGAGTCATGAGTATAAACGAATAAAGTGCGTTGTTTCATTAATGCTGCCATACGCACTGCATTGTGTGCATATTCGTAGAACATTAAGAAAGTTGCGCCGTAAGGAATGAAACCACCGTGTAAAGCAATACCATTCATGATCGCAGACATACCGAACTCACGAACACCATAGTTGATATAGTTACCACCTACGTTTTCATGTGCACGAATTGGTTTAGAACCACTCCATAACGTTAAGTTAGAGCTTGCTAAGTCTGCAGAGCCACCTAAGAATTCAGGTAATACGTGTGCATAAGCTTCAATAGCATTTTGTGATGCTTTACGGCTTGCAATACTTGCAGAGTTAGCTTGTAATTTTTCAATGAACGCTTTAGATTCAGCTGCCCAATTTGCTGGTAATTCACCGTTTACACGACGTGTAAATTCTGCAGCAAGTTCTGGATATGCTTTAGCATAAGCGGCAAATTTTTCTTCCCAAGATTTTTCTGCTGCAGCGCCTTTTTCTTTCGCAGACCATTCAGCATAGTACTCAGCCGGAATTTCAAATGGACCATATTCCCAGCCTAGTGCTTTACGGGTTAATGCGATTTCTTCATCACCTAATGGTGCACCGTGGCAATCATGAGAACCAGATTTATTTGGTGAACCAAAACCGATGATAGTTTTACAAATAATTAATGTTGGTTTTTCTTTTTCTGCTTGAGCAAGAATGGTTGCAGCGCGAATTTGTTCTGCATCATGACCATCTACATTACGGATTACTTGCCAGCCATAAGCTTCAAAACGAGCTGCGGTATCATCGCTGAACCAACCATCTACATGACCATCAATCGAAATATTGTTGTCATCGTAGAATGCGATTAATTTACCAAGGCCTAATGTTCCCGCTAAAGAGCAAGCTTCGTGAGAAATCCCTTCCATTAAACAGCCATCACCTAAGAACACGTAAGTGTGGTGATCCACGATTTCATGACCTTCACGGTTAAATTGACCTGCTAATGTTTTCTCTGCAATCGCCATACCCACGGCATTAGTGATACCTTGGCCTAACGGACCAGTAGTGGTTTCAACACCTGGTGCATAACCATATTCTGGGTGGCCTGGGGTTTTAGAATGTAATTGACGGAATTGTTTTAAATCTTCGATAGAAAGATCATAGCCTGTTAAATGTAATAAGCTATAGATCAACATTGAACCGTGGCCATTAGAAAGTACAAAACGGTCGCGATCGGCCCATTTAGGATTGTTTGGGTTGTGTTTTAAGAAATCGCGCCATAATACTTCAGCAATATCCGCCATTCCCATTGGTGCACCCGGGTGGCCTGATTTTGCTTTTTGTACTGCATCCATTGATAGCGCACGAATTGCGTTGGCGAGTTGTCTACGAGTTGCCATGTTTTTCTCCTATCTAAATAATTCTCAGTATTCTACCCTATTTACTGATTGGCTTAACCAATATTTGCAATTTTATTTAACTTGATCAAATTCTTCGACGACGTTGATGAAAACGCAGGCTACTCGATTTACCTTGTAAATTAACTGTCGTTTTAGTTTCCACTGGTTTTCGATATGTTCGACGATAATGACTTAAAAAATAATGAATGGAACTGGCGAATAAAGCGCCTAATAAAAAGACCACGACAATTTCACCATATAAGCGGTGAAAGACTTGATTGATTTTGCTCTGCGTCGTTTGAGCATATTGCGCGTCAAATGTTACACGCAAAAAGCCACGAACGGCATTATTCGAGGCGGAATAAATGGGCTCAACAATTTGTTGTGTTGAAAATTCACCTTCATTTTTATGTTCTAGGCCAAGTTGTTCACGAAGATTGCCGGTATTGGTACTTTGTGCCAATTCTTTGCCGTTATAATCATAAATGGTCGCATCGAGCACAAAGTTTTCTTTAACTAAATTATCCAAATTTTCGACGAGCTGATCGGATTTCGCATTATTAGTTAATAAAACCGAAAATAAATTGGCTTGCTGACGAACCAAAGTATGCGATAAATTCGCCACTTGATTCACACTTGAAAGCTGTGAACCAATCTTAAATTGTTTCACGCCAAACAAAATCACGGCCATGGCACCAATACAAAGCAGCACGATGAGCCCAAACATCAGTGATTTTTGAAGTTTTTCTTTAATTAATTGCACGTTGTTTTTCCATTTTTTCGCCAAGATCGGCTAGAATAGATGAGTATTCACAATTTACAGGATTTTCTATGCAAATTCAAAACCTTGCAAGTATTACCCAAAAATATCCCCAATTTCCCACCGCACTTTCGTCTGATTTGCCTCACTCCGATGAATCGCATGCGTTTATTTTATACGGTACAACGCTGAATTTAGCCAAATTACTCGAATTCCAACAAAAGTGCGGTCAATCTTTTCAGTGTTTTTATGCATGGAACGTTGAAAAAAATACCGTTGTCCTCTTAAAAGGCGAATGGCTAACTGATTTTATTGCCCACGCTCATGACCTGCAATTAGACATCGCCAAGCTGGATTTTGATGCAAAATTATCAGAAAAAGGTTTATTGGTGATGGATATGGATTCTACGGCGATTCAAATTGAATGCATTGATGAAATCGCCAAACTGGCCGGCACAGGTGAATTAGTTTCTGCCATTACTGAAAGTGCCATGCGTGGCGAGCTCGATTTTGAACAAAGTTTGCGTCGCCGTGTGGGTACGCTTAAAGGCGCGCCAGAAAGCATTTTGCAACAGGTACGTGAAAAATTACCGTTAATGCCAGGCTTAATTGAAACCATTAAGACATTACAACAACATGGTTGGAAAACCGCCATTGCCTCTGGTGGCTTTACCTATTTCGCCGATTACTTAAAAAGTTTATTAAATCTTGACTTTGCGGCTTCCAATCAATTTGAAATTATTGATGGTACGCTGACTGGAAATGTAAAAGGTAGCGTAGTCGATGCACAATACAAAGCGAATACCTTGCAAAAACTCGCTGAAGAATACAACATTCCACGCAAAAATACCCTTGCTATTGGTGATGGCGCTAATGATTTAGCGATGATGAAGGTCGCCGGATTAGGCGTAGCATTCCATGCCAAACCGAAGGTGCAACAACAAGCGCAAATTGTGGTAAACTTTGCTGACTTAACCGCACTTTTATGTCTTTTAAGTGCAAATGATCGAATTTAATTCATTTTGGGAGAAAACTTATGCCATCTTTTGATATCGTATCTGAAATTACTATGCACGAAGTGCGTAATGCGGTTGAAAATGCAAACCGCGTATTAAGTACACGTTATGATTTTCGTGGCGTGGAAGCGGTCATTGAATTAAATGAAAAAAGCGAAACCGTGAAAGTGACGACCGAATCAGATTTCCAATTAGAACAATTAATTGAAATCTTAATTGGTGCGTTTGTAAAACGTGGCATTGAGCATAGCTCGTTGGATATTCCAACAGAAAGTGAACACCACGGTAAACTTTACACCAAAGAAATTAAATTAAAACAAGGGATTGAAACGGAGATGGCGAAAAAAATCACTAAATTAGTGAAAGATTCAAAAATCAAAGTTCAAACTCAAATTCAAGGTGAACAAGTACGCGTAACCGGTAAATCCCGTGATGATTTACAAGCTGTTATTCAATTAGTGAAAGGCGCGGAATTAGGCCAACCATTCCAGTTTAATAACTTTAGAGATTAATTTAATGAAAAAATATCTTTGGGTATTTTGGGCTGCCGTTCCACTATGTTCGTTCGCAAATGAGAATGCCATGAATCTCGGTGATAGCGTCATTGATGTTGTAAAATGTGAAAGCACCAAAGGGGAAAAACTTTGGGTCGCGCTAAATAATCTTAAAACATTCACTTACATGAAAAACGATGTGAATGTGGCTGATCAAACGATAGATAATGCTTACTTACAAGCTTATGCCACAGAAGCGACTCTTTTTCTTCCACCAACAGAAAATAATCAGTTGTGGACGATAATAAAAGAGAGCGCCGCAGATAAGACGGACATCAACCAAGTTACTATCGATTTGCGTAGTGAGAAAGGTAAGCTAATTTCTCACGCTGCTTGCAAACGAAATGACGAGACTTTTTCATTATTAATGGAATCGAGTTTCGATATAAAAGAGCCTACAGATAAAATCCTTGAATTAATGGATCCACTTCCACAATAAAACTAAAGAGCGGTCAAAAAACACAATATTTTTTGACCGCTCTTTTTATTTGCGCTAATTAAGCTAATCTCGCTTTTGCTTCTTATCGAATCCTCCAGAAAATCTCAAACACTACATTTTCCTGCATTGTTTGATGAATTTTACCTTTCAATTCTTTTAATAGTTGTAATTCCTGTTCGACAATTTCATCTTGCACATTATCTAATTCATTACGAGCCCTATTAAGTTGTTTACTGAGCTTAATTACCTCTTCTTGTAACTGAATTTGCAGTTCAATATCATCTGCTAGCACCAATTCCTTTTCTTTGCCAAGCTTTGCTTCTTTGAGTTCGCGAATTAAATCTTCAGCTGCTTGCATTTGATCTTTTGCCCAAGTGCTAATACGTATACTTTCAGCTTTGAACAACATATCATTTTCTGCCTTAATACGAGCTTTTTCCAAATCAATTTGTTCTCTCACTAAATTTTCAAAGACAAGAGGTGGATTTTGAACAGAATTTTGCAAATCCGCAGAAAGTAAGAATAACTTTTGTGCAAATTCTTTATCTAGCAAATTACCTTGCTCATCACACACGGTAAATACCAACGATTCTTGGCTTTCCGCATTCGACTCTACACTGATTTTATTCAAACGCAACCAACCAGATTTCCCTTGATATTGTTCGATTAAACTAATTTTCTCAGGAAAATTTGTGTAATCAAAAACTAATATTGCATTTGGTGTATCAACATTTAATGCTTCATTGATACACCATTGTCCAAGGGGGTGATTTAAGCGATATTCATAACCTTGCAACATCGTTGTGCGCTCTTTACGTGGCAATAAATATCGTCCAAGTGGTATACCACCTAATGGTGCATTTTCGAGTAAAAAATACCAATCTGTTTGATTAAACTGAGCTTTACCTTTTAGTGCAAATTGCGTTAATCCCCAAAACCACTGCTCCATTGCATTTAAACGGTCTTCCGTCATTACTTTAAGGCGTTCTAGCACTGACTGATCAAAGCTTGAAACCAATGCATTTTTTGTTTCTTGAACTCGCCCTTCAATTTCATCGGCAAATTGTGCTTGCAGCTGATCAAATGCCGTCTGAATTTCATTTTCAGTACGACAAGTGGCATAAATATTCGCAATTTGATTTTCAATATCCACACCGGACTCAATCCGCCCTAACACTTCATCAGAAGCACCCAACACGCCTTGAAACAATTTAAATTTTTCCGTGAGCAACTCTAAAACGCGCTGATCAGCAAGATTTCGTTTGTTTAAGAAATTGATTACCACCACATCGAATTTCTGCCCATAACGATGGCAACGCCCTATACGTTGTTCTACTCGCTGCGGATTCCACGGTAAATCATAGTTAATCAGCAACGAACAAAATTGCAAGTTTACCCCTTCACTGGCAGCTTCTGTCGCAATCATAATTTGCGCTTTTTCTTTAAAATGCTCAATCAATGCCGAACGCTTATCCACTTCTGCCGAGCCTGTAATTTTTTCTGTGCCTTGGTAGCGAACAAGCCAATCTTGATAAATCGCCACAGAATTTGGATCGTTATTCGTGCCACTAAACAGTACCACATTATCGGCATAGCCATTTTGCGTTAAAAAATCAAAAAGGTATTTCTGTGTACGTACCGATTCGGTAAAAATAATCGCTTTTTGATTTGCTCCCAGTTTCTCCATTTCAGCAAAACCGGTTTGAAGTGCGGTCAATAATGCGAGAATTTTACTGTCTTGTTGCAAACCTTCTGCCAAACGAATAAACCCTTCGATTTCAGAGATTTCCGACTGTAATGCGGCTTGATTTAATTCATCACTAACAGAAACAGCTATCTCTTCTGACTCTAGTTCATCGGCTTCCTCATCTTCTGTGGTTAATTCCTCACCATCAAATAATGCCTCAATTTCGTTTAATGGTTCATCTTGATTCTGTTCCAGTTGCTGTAAATGTTGAAGCCTTAACAAAATGGCTTTTAACGTCCCCAAAACTGCTTGCGGACTTGACGCTAACAGTTTTCGTAAGATCAAAGCCGTTAAATGTTTATGTCGCTTTGGTAATGCGTAACTGCTTTCTTTACGTAAAAATTCTGAGATTTGCTCATAAAGTGCAAATTCTGCTGCCGTTGGCATAAATTCTTGAGTGATTGTCTTACGTTCAGTATAACGCACGTACTCCAACACATTCTTGCGTAGCGTACGTTTAACAAAACTTGCCATTCGCTCTTTGAGTTCAGCCACATTGCCACGGCGAACAAATTCTTTTTGGAAAAATTTTCGGTCGCCAAAAATATGCTCATCAAGCAAAGTCGATAAGCCATACAGTTCCATCAACGAATTTTGCAAAGGTGTGGCCGTGAGCAATAGTTTTTTCTTGCCCCCAAAGGCATTGCGCATTGCTTGCCCCATTTTGTTGTCGGCTTTGTGAGCGTTGCGCATCTTGTGGGCTTCATCAATAACCACCAAATCCCAATCAAACTGCTTAAATGTTGCTTGTTCTTTGCTAGCAAACTGATGCGAAACAATCAACACATTGTTACCAATTTGATTTTTGCAAAAATTAAACAGTTTTCCACCGCTTGTTTTTTTCATTGCTTGATTGACAACCGTTTTATCTACCACCATTGTTGGCAAAGCAAACTTTTCAGCTAGCTCATTTCCCCATTGTTTACGCAAAATGGCAGGGCAAACAATCAACAAATTTCGTTTACGTTCTGCCCATTTTTGACAAAGTACTAAACCCGCTTCAATAGTTTTTCCTAAACCAACTTCATCGGCAAGCATAACCCCTTCTTGTAGCGGATTTTTAAGTGCAAACAATGCAGCATCAATTTGATGGGGATTTAAATCTACCTTTGCATCAAATAGGGATTGCGATAAACGGTTATCATCTGTTCGGCGGCACATGATTTCATTGGCAAAATAACGGGCGTGATAAGGTGTTATCATATTTTCCTCTTTCTAAACAGGAGCAGCCAAAATCATCGTAAACATTTGTTGCAGATAATTAGCTTTATCCATAAACAGAATATGCTTATCGGTAAATTCTTCTTCGGTTTTATCGTACAAAGCTGCAGCGCCATCATTAAGTAAGCCTGAATATGGTGTAATAGATAAGATAAAACTATTAAGTGTTAAACCGAGTTTTAATTCTTTTTCCAAGGTTTTAACCGATTCAAACAAGCTAAACTTCGGGTGTTCCCATGTCATATTACGAATGCCTTTGGGGTCAACAAAAGTCAGCCATTGTCTGTCGTTTTCTTTATCCACCAACCAAAGTAAAAAATCAGGATAGAAATTGCCCGCAAGTGCAAAGCCCAAGCCTTTAGCTTTATTTGATGCATTGCGTAACAAATACAACTCTTTACCACCAGTCCATTTACTAAGTAAACCAGCAGAGTGTGCATTTTTCAAATTTTCTACAAACTGAATTTCACTTTTTTCCTTCATTGAAAGTGGCTTCATTGTAAAAGGTAAAGCCGCTTGATTTTCTAAGGTCATAATTGGATAAAACAAATGCGGATTAAAGCAAATTGCTTCTATGTTTGGTGCTTTCCAACCCAAAACTTTCGCTAGCTCACCTGATTCTACTCGCGTTTTCAAATCTTCTAATTTGGCTTGATAATCTCTTCCATCTGCCTCTAAATTGACAGTAAATTCATAGTTTTCCACCATTGAACCATTTTCTTCGTCTACAACTATTTCACGATAAAATTGCCCTTCATATGCCCCTTTCATCGCTTTGTAGAATGCCTCTAAATAATCACTCAACAGCTCTAACATCAACCCTTCTTGTTTTTGCACTGAAGAAAAATCCGTTACTGCCAATTCTGTTGGTGGAATATAGAGCTTGTACCAATCATTTCGGTAGGCAAATTTTTTTAATCGCTCTCTATCCAATCGCAGATTATTTAATGATTGCAACATTTTACTTTTTTGTAGCGTGAGATAAATTTTATCCCAATCAAATAAATTAAATAGCCGACTATCTAAAAGACCTTGTTTCTTTTGCTTATCTAAACTTTGCTCGATTTGATTCCCTTTACTTACAACAGCCTCCAAACGAGGATAACAGTCAAGAATAGCAATCGGTTCTTTTACTTTACCCTGCCATTTTTCAGGAATTTCAAACAAATAAACATTTTCTGTACGTTTAAAGCTCTTTTGACGATTACCTTTATATTCTTCGTCTAATTTAAGTGTCTTCAGTTTTATCCCTTTGGGTAAATTCGGTTGCACTTTAAAATTAATAGTAATAATTTCATCAAGATTTACGCCTTCTTCTGCCAAGTATTTTCGGAATTGATCCATGTAGTTTGCATTGATGCCAAAAATATTGAGCGTTTCTAATTTTTCTAAATGCACACCTTTAGGGCGTTCTCCACTCACACTACGTTTCAAAGAAAAATCACGTCCTTTTAAGCGCACACCGCGCCCAAACATTTGAATGATTTGACTACCTTCTTTTTTGCCCATATTGAGCAATCCCATTGTAGAAACTCGCCAACTAGACCAACCTTCAGTAAATTTTTTTGCTCCAATCAGTACATTAATTGAACTTGATTTTTGGTTGATAGTTTCAAATAAACCTTCACCAAATTCATCATTTGCCGTATCAAATGCTGGATTGTTTTCTGCACTTTTAGCAAAATCTGCCGCACTACCGATGTTGATTACCCCAAAAGCAGGATTATTCCCCACCGCAAGTGATAATTCACCTGATGCTTTTTTCAACAATGTAAGCTGCAATCGAGCTTGGCTATCTGCATTAAATAAACGTTTGAGCATATCCGCATACAAATCATCTTCACGCCCGACAAAGTCCATTAATGCAGTAAATCGCTGCAAGAAAATATTGTTATCGGCATTATCTAAAAGGCGGGCTTTATCCGCGACCAAATCCGCCAAATAACTTTTTGCTAATTCAGCCTCATTAAGGAAAAATGCTAAAAAGTCCAAAATTTTCTGTACATCGGATTTTTCTTGTTTTTGATCAGCTGTTTCGTTTGAACTTGTTTTGTCAGCAACGCTTTTTCCAACAAATACCATCAATGGCTTTTCAATATTCCAAGCGGTTAATTTTTCTGAAAACTTTTCAAACAGATACATTTGCTGATAAAACGACAACAAACAAGCGGTAAAATAGAGTTTTTCATGTTCAGCAAAATAGTCATTTTTCAGATTCAAAATCAAACTTTCTTTGCCATAACCATCTGCATAAAAATACTTGTAAGAGTAATCAAATAAAATACATTTAGCGTATTTTTCACGTAAAGTATTCTTTTTATCGCTCACTGCTTGACCAAGTGTTGCGGAATATTCAAAGGCGAAACCATCTGAAATCAAAGCTTCACGACGTTTCTGCCACGCACCATCTTCCGCACTTGAACCGCTATGTCCTTCATCGACTAACACAAGGTTATGCCCAGCTAACTCTGCCACAGCAACGGTTTTATCACCTGATTTTTCTCCTAGTTTATTTATATCGATCACTTCTACCGATACCGTATCAGACGAAGTAAAATTCAGGGATAAATTTGGTGAAATACGGTTCTTATCAAACAAACTTGCCGAAAAACCAGATTCTTCTAGCTCCATAACATGCTGATTACTTAGGCCTTCTCTTGGTGTTAATACGATAATTTTGTCGATTTTTTCAGGGCAATAATCCAAATATTGCAGAATGTTCACGTGCATCACTAAGGTTTTACCACTACCTGTGGCATTCCAAAAGGCAATCGTGTTTAAATCACTTGCGGTGTATGGCGTGCGTTTTTCTGCATTTTTATCACCCAATTCGGTTTGGTATTTTTCCAACTGTGCATTTAAAACAGTTTGAAATGCCGCTTGACGATTGAAGTAAAAATCCAAATAAATTTCAGTAAACAATAACGACAAATACTGAAAATATTTCATCTGTAATACATGCCCGCTCACATCATTCCGCTTTTCAGTAATTTTTTGCCAATGGCGAACAATGTTTCTGTCATAACGCAATAAATCATTTTCGCTAATGTGGTCTGTATGGAATAACTGACTATGCACCAATGCGTCAAAGAAATGTGTTTGACCATTTTCAATCTGACCATCATCCCCCAAACGGGCTTTCAGATCTTGCAATTTCTCTGCATTAAAAAGCGACAAAAAATAACGATTCAGTACTAAATGATCGTGAAACGTGGTTTTGCTTTGTGGTTTCGTTTTTTTCGCCATTGCAATTATTCCCCAAACATTCTTGCTAAAAACTCGCTTTCAATTGACCGCACTTTTAACGTTTTAAGACCGCCATCAGAATCTTCCCAAGCCGTTGCCACATTATGATCTCCATTGATATAAACCACCTCAAACTCGCTATCTTGTGGGTTAATATTTAGGCTATTCAAATAGCGGTTTAGCTTATCGTAATCATATTTTTCACAATCACGCCAAATCACTAACGTTTTTTCACCGCTTGTATTCATGCCTTGTACCATGACTAAACCATTTTCACGCTTGTCATTGATTTCACTTACTCGCAAACCAATCAAATAGTTAAAGGTTTCCATCAAATCAATGGTTTTCGCCTCATACGCACCCGCAGAAGTGGTGGCGATGTTAAGTTGATAATCAAACGGCTTAGTAAAATGTTGCGTATTAAGTAGAGAATCTCGGCTTTCTACGTCTAGCATATAGTGCAATAAATAGTCGTTTTGTAACGCCTCGTTTTGAGCGAATAAATCACTTGCAGGTTGTTTTAATTCTAGATTGTTTAACGTGTCTTCGTAGCTTTCCAGTTTTAGCACTTTGACGATTTGTGATACACCGCCAAACACCCCATTGTCCGATTGTGGTTTGCCATCTTTCCAGTCTTTAGCGAAAATCACTTTTTGCACGCGTGGCTTTAGTACGCTGTCAAAATACTCACCTTGTTCCACCAAGATATATTTGCGATTTCCGTTGTCTTCTCGGTTAAGATTGATCACTGCATGGGCTGTTGTGCCTGAGCCTGCGAAGTAGTCGAGGATTGTGTCAATTTTATCTGATACAGCAAAAATACAATCCATTACTGTAAAAATAGATTTAGGAAACCCAAAACCTAATTTCATATTTGATAAAATGGTCGTTCCGTTGTCGCCTGCATTGTATTTAGGTGAGCACCATACTGTTTTGAATTGATCTTCAACTTTGGCAATCTCAACCCCAAAAATCCCTGTATCTTTATTTTTCTTAACTCTTAATCGGTCAATAATTTTTTCTACAGTCCCTCTTTCATATCTCCATTTTCTTTCAATACAATTGTTATCTATAGGGTAAATTTCGATCAAACCATTATCTAACACTACATTGCTACCAATTGGATGTTTTGTTTCATCAGTCCAAACATTACCAAAACCAACTATATTTTTACCATCAGTGATAACTGAGTAAAAGCAATTAGCCGCATCTGTTCTTAATGATTCACCACCCCAGTTTCTAAAATTAGACCATTCATATTCGGATTTATCTTTTGGTAATCCATTGAGATTTTTTAAAGCATAAGGTACCGAAAAAATTGCGTATTCATTTGTATATGAAAAATGATCCCCTTGGATTCCCTTTCTATTATGTTCAACTGTAACCAATGTATTATCTCTATCATAAAAAATATCAGATACTATTCTTGATACGCCATTTTCTTCGTATTTATCAATTGCAATAATATGGCTTCCATCAGCAGTATTTAAATTTTTAGATAATGAAAGTCTATTCTCAATCAATGATAGAAAAGATGAATGCTTAAAAGAATTTTTGTACAAAATCTCTGTTTTGGGAGAATTATATGGCGGATCAATATAAATACATTTCACCTTCCCTTTATATTTTTCCTGTAATAAATTGAGCGCTTGAAAATTATCTGAATGGATTAGTAAACCGTTAGTTTTCTCATCCAAATGTTCTATTTCTCTCAATACATCAGCTTGGAACTTCGGTTCAAATAAAGCAGTATCTACCACCAAGTGCGGATAGTTTTTGCAAAGTTCTACCGCATTGAGACCGCTTGTATTAACGTTAAACAAGGCTTGCCATTGGGCAGTTTGTTTTGGATTATCTAATGCTGCCTGCACTTGGGCTTCGGTTAAATGATCGAGCGTAATCAGATAATGACAACCTGCGACAAATTTCTTTTTCAGCCACAATTTCTTTTGGAAATCTTCTAATTGGGCTAAAAAGGCGATAATTTCTTTTGCTACTGTTTTTAGCGTTTTAATCGTCTGGAGATTTTGCTCAATATGTGAAAAATCGGTGCTTTCTTGAATGTTGTCCAAATTCATCACTTCATTTTTAATATAAAAATCTAACTCTTGATTTAAAAATTTGCCAAGGTTTTTGTGAATAAAATAATCAGCAGTGTTTTTAGCGGTGTAGTCGGTAAGATACTTTTCAAGCGATGTACGTGTTTTATTCGTATCAGTTGGTTTTAATGTAAAAATTTCTTGAAAATCATCTGAAATTACAAAAGTTTTTATTTTTTCTACCGCTTGTAAAATGTATTCTTTTTGTAATTTTGTTCTTTGTTTTTCTGTTCCGTTTATCACTATATATTCAAAACGAAGGGTAAGTAAATCGCCTTGGATATCAAACGGCAAAATATCCGTTTGAATTTCATCGCCGTTTTCATCCGTTTCAGTTTGGATTCTTGGCTCAATTAAGGAAAATAATCGGACTTGGTTGTTATCTTTGCGGTTATCTTTTGCGGTGTCCGCTTCCACTAGACGGAATTGTACTTTTTTGCCGTTTTCTAATGTGAAAGCATAATTACTGAAACTTTCGCCTGATTTGGTGTAGTATTGGTCTTTATTTGCCCAGTGTAGCATCACTTCCTCGCCGGCATAGGGAATGGCGTAAGTGTCGCCTTTATAGCGGCGTTGGCTGATAAAATCGCCTTGGTCGTAATAGCGTGAAAAGAATGTGTAGAGATGGTTGTAAACGTTGTTCGCTTGTTCAAAATTGCCGTTAAATGCAGCATTAATTTTATTTGGTAGCGTTTTTTGTAGGAATTCGTTGATTTGTGTTTGGCGTGAATTAAGAATGCGATAAATACCAAAATCTAAATCAGGTTGATTTATTTGAAAAATTTCTTGTAATTTAGCGATAAGTTGAGCAAGCTGTGGTGTCATTGTAAGGTTCCTTTGAAAAGAAATATCAGACAAATTTTACTAAATTTAACACGGCTTATAAATACAAAAATCATTTTAGTTCTTTTAATTTAATCAACTACTTCTACATTCATGTCTATCCATAAATAAAAAATCCTTGTGGCTAATAAAACGCACAAGGATTATTGTTAAATTTAGTTAAGCGTTCTCTTTGAAATTGCAACAGAATATCAAATTTTTTGACCGCTCTTTTATTTGCGCTAATTAAGCTAATCTCGCTTTTGCTTCTGCAATCGCTTCTGCCACACGAAGTGGTGAAACCCCACCTTTCGCACAACGTTTATCTAAACAAGATTGTAGCGAAAGAATGTCATATACATCATCCCCTACCACATCACTGAATTGACGGAATTCAGGAATGGTTAAGTCTTCCAAGGCTTTTCCTTTTTCAATGGCATAAACCACGGTTTCACCAACAATATGGTGAGAATCACGGAATGGCACACCTTTTGCCACAAGGTAATCTGCTAGCTCTGTTGCATTTGAATAACCTTTTAAGGCAGCTTCGCGTGTACGGTCGGTATTCACTTTTAATTCATCTAATACAAAAGTCGCCATATCTACGCAATCTTGCCAGGTATCTAACGCATCAAAGATCCCTTCTTTGTCTTCTTGCATATCTTTGTTATACGCTAATGGCAAGCCTTTTAAAGTCATTAACATACCTGTTAATGCGCCCATGACACGACCCGCTTTACCACGAATCAATTCACAAGCGTCTGGATTTTTCTTTTGTGGCATTAAAGATGAACCCGAAGTCACACGATCTGATAATTCCACAAAATTCGCTTCACCACTGTTGAAAATAATCATATCTTCTGCGAAACGAGAAAGGTGCGCCATACTTAAAGAAGCCGTTGAAAGCAATTCCACAATATGATCACGATCAGAGACGCTATCCAAACTATTACGCGTCGCAAAAGCAAAACCAAGATCGGTGGCTAATTGTTCACGATCGACTGCATAGGCTGTCCCTGCAAGTGCGCCACTGCCTAATGGGCAGCTATTCATGCGTTTATAAGCATCAGTGAGACGTGAATAATCACGCTCAAACATTTCCACATAAGCCATACACCAATGGGCAAAAGTGATTGGTTGTGCACGTTGTAAATGGGTATAACCCGGCATCACTGCATCTTGCGTATTTTCAGCAGTTTGTACCAAGTGACGCTGAAGATTACGAACTGACTCTTGCAACTCGACTACACGCTGTTTGCACCACATTTTAATATCAAGTGCAACTTGGTCATTACGGCTACGACCCGTGTGTAATTTTTTACCTAAATTACCCACTTTATCGATAAGCTTACTTTCTACCCAGCTATGAATATCTTCTGCATCATCTTGTAAAATCGCTTGTGGATTTGACCGCACTTCGATTAATAATTCATTTAAGGCAACCTCTAACTGTTGTTGCTCTTCAGCACTTAATACACCAACATTAACTAAAGCTTTAGACCAACCAATTGAGCCTTCAATATCTTGCTCTGCCAAGCGATAATCAAAACGCAGGCTATCATTAAAATCTTTAAAACGTTTGTCTGCCGCTTGTGTAAAACGACCACCCCAGAGAGCCATAAGTTATCCTTATCTCGATTATAAAAATGATTAATTATTCAATTATTACGCATAATTAATCAGTATGCAATAATAATCTCTATATCGTCCGCTATTTTACCCTGTTTTTTCTAACAAAAACTAGACAGTACTGCATTTTAGTGGTAATTTACGCAGCATTCTTAAGGGCATTGCCCACCATTCAAACAATTCAGTATTATCAACTCTTATTAATTCCAACATTATTAATTATGCATCTTACAGAACTTAAAAACACGCCTGTTTCTGATCTTGTGAAACTTGGCGAAGAACAAATGGGTTTGGAAAATCTTGCCCGTTTACGTAAACAAGATATTGTTTTTGCTATTTTGAAACAGCACGCAAAAAGCGGTGAAGATATTTTTGGTGGCGGCGTGTTAGAGATTTTACCCGATGGTTTCGGTTTCTTACGCTCCGCAGACAGTTCCTACCTTGCTGGTCCTGATGACATCTACGTTTCCCCAAGTCAAATTCGTCGTTTCAATCTACAAACTGGTGATAAAATCGAAGGCAAAATCCGCCCTCCAAAAGAAGGCGAACGTTATTTTGCACTTTTAAAAGTCGACCAAGTCAACGATGACAAACCTGAAGTCTCTCGTAGCAAAATCCTTTTCGAAAACTTAACCCCATTACATGCTAATTCTCGCTTAAGAATGGAACGTGGTAATGGCTCAACCGAAGATTTAACCGCGCGTATTTTGGATTTAGCCTCTCCGATTGGTAAAGGTCAGCGTGGTCTTATCGTAGCTCCACCAAAAGCTGGTAAAACCATGTTGCTACAAAACATTGCACAAAGTATCACGCACAATTATCCGGAATGTGAACTTATCGTGCTTTTAATCGATGAGCGTCCAGAAGAAGTAACAGAAATGCAGCGTTCGGTAAAAGGTGAAGTAATTGCCTCTACCTTTGATGAACCTGCAACCCGTCACGTTCAAGTGGCAGAAATGGTTATTGAGAAAGCAAAACGTTCTGTTGAGCATAAAAAAGATGTGGTGATTTTACTCGACTCTATTACTCGTTTAGCGCGTGCTTACAATACCGTGACACCAGCATCCGGTAAAATTCTTTCTGGTGGTGTGGATGCAAACGCTTTACATCGTCCAAAACGTTTCTTTGGTGCGGCGCGTAACGTGGAAGAAGGTGGTAGTTTAACCATTATTGCAACCGCACTTGTGGATACCGGTTCAAAAATGGATGAGGTTATCTTCGAAGAATTTAAAGGTACTGGTAACATGGAATTACATCTTTCTCGCAAAATTGCAGAAAAACGTGTGTTCCCAGCAATCGATTTCAACCGTTCTGGTACTCGTAAAGAAGATTTACTTACCACACCAGATGAATTACAAAAAATGTGGATTCTACGCAAAATCCTTAACCCAATGGGTGAAGTGGAAGCGATGGAATTCCTCATCGACAAACTTATGGTGGCAAAAACCAACGATGAGTTTTTTGAAATTATGAAGCGGTCTTAATTTTGACCGCACTTAAAAACAAAAAAGGCTTGGAAAACCAAGCCTTTTTTATTTTGCGAATTATTCGCCCAAACGCTCTTTAATACGAGCAGATTTACCTGAACGTTCACGTA
>ERZ773031.411-NODE-411-length-23592-cov-12.960998_pt1 | contig 23592 bp, 20 predicted proteins | sample MGYA00511666_ERZ773031 | MGnify/ENA primary metagenome ERZ773031 (study PRJEB29015, sample SAMEA2738135) | human oral metagenome | biome: human oral; feature: human-associated habitat; material: saliva | place: China | collected 2250 ...
ATTTATTTCAAATAAAAATCCCAGTTTTAAAAAACTGGGGTTTGTCTACAATCTGTAAAATAACCCCAAATTGGGGTTATTTTTTTATTTTTTTTATTAAAGTTGTTATTAGATTAATTAATGGTTGACTTTGATTTTTGATAGTGATATTATTATTAATGTAATTAAATTTACTTTGCTTTTTTATGCGAAGTTTTATTTAAACAGCAAAATGATACACCTGGATATGTGTAAAGAAAGGAGATAGATTTTATGCCTACAATTAACCAATTAGTTCATAATAGTCGTAAGGATAAGGTTAGAAAGAGTAAGTCTCCAATTCTTAGAGTTGGATTAAATTCTTTAAAGAATAAACAAACTGAAATTACTGCACCACAAAAACGTGGAGTATGTACTCGTGTTGGAACAAAGACTCCTAAGAAACCTAACTCAGCATTACGTAAATATGCACGTGTTCGTTTAACTAACGGAAGAGAAGTTGATACTTATATTCCTGGTATTGGACACAACTTACAAGAACACAGCGTAGTATTAATACGTGGTGGTCGTGTTAAGGACTTGATCGGAGTACGTTATCATGTAGTTCGTGGAACACTTGATACAGCTGGAGTTAAGGATCGTAAGCAAGCTCGTAGTAAATACGGTGCTAAGAGACCTAAAGCTTAATAAATAAAAAACATTAAATATTATTGGAAGGAGGATTTACAATGCGTAAAAGACGTGCGGTAAAAAGAGAAATTTTAGCAGATCCTATATACGGTTCTAAAGATGTAGCTAAGTTAATTAACATTGTTATGTTAGATGGTAAAAAAGGTACTGCTCAAACTATAGTTTATGAAGCATTTTCTAAGGTAAAAGATAAAACTAAAAAAGAACCATTAGAAGTGTTTAATGCTTGTATGGAAAATTTAAAACCACAACTTGAAATTAAGAGTCGTCGTGTTGGTGGTGGTAACTATGCTGTTCCAGTTGAAGTTACTCCATCAAGAAGTCTAGCTTTAGCTTTAAGATGGTTAGTTGGATATTCAAGACAACGTGGTGGTAAAGGTATGGCAGATAATTTAGCTAATGAAATAGTTGATGCATCTAATAATACTGGTGCTGCTATTAAGAAGAAAGATGATACACATCGTATGGCAGAAGCTAATAAGGCTTTCGCTCATTATAGATGGTAAGAGAAAGGTAATATATGCAAAGAGATACGTCATTAGAGAAAACTAGAAATCTTGGTATCATGGCTCATATTGATGCAGGTAAGACTACTTGTACTGAGCGTGTACTATTTTTAACTGGTGTTACTCATAAAATTGGTGAAACTCATGATGGAGAATCTCAAATGGACTGGATGGCTCAAGAGCAAGAAAGAGGTATAACAATTACTTCTGCTGCTACAACATGCCATTGGAAGGGTTATCGTTTTAATATAATCGATACTCCAGGACACGTAGATTTCACTATTGAAGTTTCTCGTTCACTTCGTGTACTTGATGGAGCAGTTGCTCTACTTGATGCACAAGCAGGTGTTGAACCTCAAACTGAAACAGTTTGGAGACAAGCATCTGAATTCAAAGTTCCTAGAATCATATTCGCTAATAAGATGGATAAGATGGGTGCAGACTTTGAATATAGTTTAAAGACTATCACTGATCGTTTAGGGGTACTTGCTAGACCAATTGAATGGCCTATTGGTAAGGAAAGTGATTTCAATGGAGTTGTTGATTTAGTTACAATGCAAGCTTATAAGTTTATAGGAGATCAACAAGAAACTGAAGAATTAATAGATATTCCAGCAGATTTAGCTGATATAGTTGAAATTAAGAGAAATGAATTAATTGATGCTGTTGCTGAATTTGATGATGAAGTAATGGAAGTTTATTTAGAAGGTGGAGAAGTTACTACTGATATGTTAAGAAGAGCTATCAGAAAGGGAACTTTAAAAGCAGAATTCTTCCCAGTTATGTGCGGAACTGCTTTAGGAAATAAGGGTATTAAGTTATTGCTTGATGCTATCACTTATTACTTACCAAGTCCAATTGATATAGAAGCAGTATCTGGAACAGATTTAAAAGGAAATGCTGTTGTTAGAAAGCCTTCAGATAATGAACCTTTCGCTGCATTAGCATTTAAGATTATGACTGATCCATTCGTTGGTCGTTTAACTTACTTCAGAGTTTATTCTGGTCATTTAGCTGCAGGTTCATATGTACTTAATAGTTCTAAAGACTCAAAAGAAAGAGTTGGCCGTATAGTACAAATGCACGCTAATACTAGAAAAGAAATTACAGATGTATACACAGGAGATATCGCTGCTACAGTAGGATTAAAGAATACTGCAACAGGAGATACTTTATGTGATGAAAAGAATCCTATCATACTTGAAAGCTTAGTAGTTCCAGAACCAGTTATTCAACTTGCTGTTGAACCTAAGTCAAAAGCTGACCAAGATAAGATGGGATTAGCATTACAAAAATTAGCAGAAGAAGATCCAACATTTAAGGTTCATACTGATGAAGAAACTGGTCAAACAGTTATTGCTGGTATGGGAGAATTACACTTAGATGTATTAGTTGATCGTATGAAGAGAGAATTCCATGTTGAGGCTAACGTTGGAGCTCCACAAGTTGCTTATCGTGAAACAATCAAACAAATGGGAGATTGTGAAGGTAAATATGTTAAGCAATCTGGTGGACGTGGACAATATGGTCACGTATGGATTAAATTTGAACCACTTGAAAATAATGAAGATGATAAGAAGATTTATGAATTCGTTGATGAAGTGGTAGGTGGAGTAGTTCCTAGAGAATATATTCCAGTTGTAGATAAAGGAATTCAAGAAGCATTACAATCAGGTGTTATTGCTGGATATCCTATGATAAACGTTAAGGCTACATTACATGATGGTTCATACCATGAAGTAGACTCAAACGAAATGTCATTCAAAGTAGCTGCAAGTTTAGCAGTTAAAGAAATTAAAAACAAATGTAAGCCTGTACTATTAGAACCAGTTATGAAGGTTTCTGTTGTTACACCTCAAGAATATTTTGGTAACGTTATGGGAGATTTAACATCTCGTCGTGGTAGACCACTTAGTCAAGAGGCTCAAGGAAATGCTACTAAGTTAGAAGCTATGGTTCCACTATCTGAAATGTTTGGATATGCTACAAGCTTAAGATCTAATACTCAAGGAAGAGCTCAATTTAACATGACATTTGATCATTATGAAGAAGTTCCAAAGAGTATTGCTGAAGATATAATTAAAAAATCAGGTAATTAATTAAAAATAGTAGTTGAAAATACTTCAATTATTAGATAAAATATGTATTGTAAACAAAGGAGGAAATTTATAATATGGCAAAAGAAAAATTTGATCGTTCTAAACCACATGTTAACATTGGTACAATAGGACACGTAGACCACGGTAAAACTACATTAACTGCTGCTATTTCTAAGCACTTAGCTGGAAAAAATGGTAACAAAGAAGTTGTATTCTCTGATATCGATAAGGCACCAGAAGAAAGAGCACGTGGTATTACAATTAATACAGCACACATTGAATATTCTACAGAAAACAGACACTATGCTCACGTTGACTGTCCAGGACACGCAGACTATATCAAGAACATGATTACTGGTGCTGCACAAATGGATGGAGCAATCTTAGTTATTGCTGCTACAGATGGACCTATGGCACAAACTCGTGAACATATCCTACTTGCTCGTCAAGTTGGAGTACCAAAAATGGTAGTATTCATGAATAAGTGTGATATGGTAGATGATGAAGAATTATTAGACTTAGTAGAAGTTGAAATTCGTGATCTATTATCAGAATATGGATTCGATGGAGACAATACTCCAATTATTCGTGGATCTGCTCTTAAGGCTCTTGAAGGAGATCCAACTTGGGGTGCTAAGATTGATGAATTAATGGCTGCTGTTGACAGTTGGATTCCAACTCCAGAAAGAGATAATGAAAAACCTTTCTTAATGAGTATTGAAGATGTATTTACAATTACAGGACGTGGAACAGTTGTTACTGGACGTGTTGAACGTGGACAATTAAGACTAAATGATGAAGTTGAAATCGTTGGTATTAGACCTACACAAAAGACAGTTGTAACAGGAATTGAAATGTTCCGTAAGTCATTAGACTATGCAGAAGCTGGAGATAACGCTGGAGTACTATTACGTGGTATTTCTCGTGAACAAGTTGAACGTGGACAAGTTTTAGCTAAACCTGGAACAGTTACACCTCATAAGAAGTTCAAAGCTTCAGTATACGTACTAAGCAAAGAAGAAGGTGGACGTCATACTCCATTCTTCAATAACTATCGTCCTCAATTCTATTTCAGAACTACAGACGTAACTGGAGAAATCAAGTTACCTGAAGGAACTGAAATGGTAATGCCAGGAGATAACATTACTTTTGAAGTAGAGTTAATTCACCCAATTGCTATGGAACAAGGAACTAAGTTCTCTATCCGTGAAGGTGGACATACAGTTGGTGCTGGTAACGTTACAGAAATCGAAGGATAATATTAAAAAGCTTGAGGAAACTCAAGTTTTTTTATTGAGAAATTATGATAAAAAGAGTTGATAACAACTCTTATTTTTTAAACTTCTTAAATAAATTGTAGTTAAATTGATTTATTATTAAGTCAAACTCTCCTATATATTCAGTTATTAATGAATTAAATCCTAATTTCATTTCATTAAGTCCAGAATATTTATTTTCTTCATTTAGTTCACCAACTATTCCATCTAAATTGATATATTTCATTTTCTTTTCGTAGCAATCATTTATTAGTTGCCATTTTAATAGATAACTAGCATTAAGGTTAGTATATTCTTCATCAATACCTTCTACAAAGATATAAGCAGCATTGTCATAATATATTACTATTGCAGCTGCGATATTTAATCCATTTGGATTTTGCTTTAATAATTCTGTTGCTTGAATAAGGTTATTTTTATAAGAAGTTAGTAATTTATCTGAATTCATTTTCTTATTTAAAATACTATCTTTTTCTGCTTGAGGAAGAGACATATCTTGAATGTTTGAAGCATATTCATCATTTATTTCAACTTCTTTTTCATATGTTTTTCTAGCATTTGTTATTAGTGCTTCTGTATCTACTTTAGCAATATATATATCTATATTTTCTGAATAGTTTTCTATTAATTCTTTGTAATAGTTTATGGGTCTATTTGATTTCTTTTTAAAGAAGTCATAGACTTTTTCAACATCTTTATTAGTATCTTTTTCAATTATAATACCATTTGCAGATGCTTTTCTTATCTTGTTTCTTACTTGTTTAGAAAATTTATTAAATAAATTTTCAGGATGGTCATTTAATATTATAATTGATTCCCAACGAGGTTTTTCAGTTTCAAAGTACATTGTTTTTCCTTTGTAAGTCCATCCTGCTGACTCTAAAGTAGAGATTATCTTTTCACCTTGATTATTTACGTTTATGATATCTCCTTCACTACTTCTTATAGTAAGAGGAATATATGGGTCAATTCTAAGTAATATGAATCCTTCTTTATTTAGTACTTTTTTTAACTCTTTTGTCATTTCATTTACATTTTCAGAAATACTATAGTCAAATAAAATACCCCTAGGTGCATATCCAAAAAATTTACCCATAAACACTTCTTTATAGATAATTAAAGAAGCACCTATAAGTTTATTTTGGTCATTTAAGATACCTAAATATTTAGTATAATATCCGAATTTTTTAATTACTTTTTTAAAATTTGATGTTTGATAGTAATTTTTATATTGATGGTTACTAGCAAATCTATCAAATTGTGATTCATTTAAACTAACTATTTGCATGTGTGCTCCTTTCTATTCATTAAAATTATATCATATATAGTTAATTATTTAGTAAAATTATGTATATTTTTATATTAAAAATATAAGTATATGAATATTTGATGTAAAATATATCTTAATGGAGGATTCTATGTTTGAAGATAATAAAATTTTTATTTTAGGTTTAGCTAGAAGTGGAAGTGAGGCCGCTAAATATCTTATTAAAAGAGGTAATGTTGTAGTACTTAATGACGCTAAAGAAGAAGATAAGCATGATGCAAATGTTGTTTCAGAGTTAAGAGAACTTGGTGTTAATTTAGTTTTTGGATCACATCCTGATGATTTATTAGATAAATCTTTCGATTATTTGATTAAGAATCCTGGCGTTCCAATTGATCATAAATATGTTTTAAAAGCTAGAGAGTTAGGAATTCCTGTTATAAATGAGGCTGAAATGACATATAGGTTATTACCTGATGGAGTTAAAATAGTTGGTATTACTGGTACTAATGGTAAGACAACAACTACTACATTAATCTACAATATATTAAAAGAAGCATTTGGAGATAAAGTCTATTTATCTGGTAATATAGGAATTCCTAATACTTCATTACTTAATAAAGTAAAAGATGGAGATATAATTGTTCAAGAAGTTTCTGTACAACAGTTAGAAAATATGAGTACTTATAAACCAAATATTGGAGTTATGACTAATTTAAGTCCTGCACATGTAGATTTTATGAAGAGTTATAAGTATTATAAAGATGTAAAAACAAGACTTTTTATTAATCAGACGAAAGATGATATAGCAATAATTAATTATAATGATGAAGAAGTTTTAGAACAGGTAAAAAATATTAAGTCTACTAAAGTATATTTTGGAGTAGGTAAAGATATTAATTGTTATTTAGATAATGATATTATTTATTACAATAATGATGAAATAATTAAAAGAAGTGATATATTCGTAGCTGGACTTCATAATGTTTATAATGTTATGGCAGCTATATGTGTAGCTAAGCAGTTTAATATTTCAAATAATATTATTAGAGAAGTAGTTTCATCTTTTAGAGGTGTTACTCATAGATTGGAATATGTTGATAATATAAATGGTAGGGTATTTTATAATGACACTGAAGCTACTAATATTAAATGTACTCAAATAGCTCTTGATTCATTTAATAAGCCTACTTTAGTTATATTAGGAGGTCTTGATAGGGGACAAGACTTTAATGAGTTAAAAGATCATTTAAATAATGTTAAAATGATACTTGCGATTGGTCAGTCTAGAGATAGAGTTGTTCAATTTGCTGAAAGTATGAATATACCTGTTATTAGTTATGAATATTTAAAAGACGGATTTAAAGAACTTTATAATAATTCAAGTGAGGGAGATGTTATACTTCTTTCTCCTGCATCTGCTTCTTGGGATCAATATAAGGAATGTGAAATTAGAGGTAGTGAGTTTAAGAGGCTAGTGGAAGAGTTAAAGTAATTGATTTTACTATATTAATATGTTAAAATAATCTTGTTATTTAGGAGGTAGTATATGAAAACTGCATTATTAATTATATCAATATTATTAATTATAATTGTATTATTACAATCAGGAAAAGCAGAAGCAGCTACTCAGATATTATCTGGTGGTACTACAGATTTATTTAGAAATAGAAAAGAACGTGGAGCAGAACTTTTTATAAGCAGATTAACTATGTTTTTAGGACTTTCATTTTTTGCAATTTGCTTAGTGTCAATGTTTATATAGAACTTCGGTTCTTTTTTTATGAAAAAATATAAAAGTGTTATATAATATTTATTATAGATAGAGGTATTAAATGAGAGATAGAATATTAGAAGTATTAAATAGATGTGATAAGGCACTTACTATATATGAGGTTAGTGAGGAACTTGGTGTTAGTTCTGTTAGTGATATAGAAGCTTTGTGTGATGAGTTAAGAAAATTAGAAGAAGAATCTCTTATTTATCATACTAATAAAGATAAATATATGCTTTTAGCTAATAGTCATCTTAGAAGAGGTGTTATTAGAGTTAATAAGAAGGGATTTGGGTTTGTTTCATTATCTTCTGGAGAAGATGATATTTATATAGATGTTTCTAATATGAATGGGGCAATACATAATGATATAGTAATTGTTGAAATAATTAGCAAGAAAAACCTTTCTAGAGTAGAGGGTAGAGTACTAAAAGTAGTAAAGAGACAGATAGAAGATTATATTGGAGAAATAACAATAGATGATAAAGGTAGAGGGATTATTAAATTAGATGATAATAAAGTAAAAATAGAAATAATGATTCCTAAAGAAGATACTTTGAATGCTGTAGATGGGCATAAAGTAATTGTCAATTTGGTTAAGAAGGTTACTCATACTAAATATATTGGTATTGTTAAGGAAATAATTGGCCATAAAGATGATCCTGGAGTTGATATATTAAGTATTATATATAAATATGGTATTAATACAGTATTTGGTGATGAAGTAGTAGATGAATTAAGAAAAATACCAAATAATGTTTTAGAAGAAGATAAAATAGGTAGAAGAGATTTAACAAACGAAGTTATTTTTACAATAGATGGAGCTGATACTAAAGACATAGATGATGCGATTAGTTTAAAGATTCTTTCTAATGGTAACTATCAATTAGGAGTCCATATAGCTGATGTTAGTTATTATGTTAGAGAAGGTAGTGCAATAGATAATGAAGCTATGGATAGGGGTACTAGTGTTTATTTAGTTGATAGAGTAATACCTATGATTCCTCATGAATTATCTAATGGTATATGCTCTTTGAATGAGGGTGTAGAACGATTGGCTATTTCTTGTGTTATGGAATTTAATAATAAAGGAAAACAAGTTAATTATGAAATATTTCCTAGTGTAATTAAATCTAATAAGAAGATGACTTATAGTAATGTGAATAAAATAATAGAAAATCAAGAAAATGTTTCAGGATATGAGGAGTATTTTGATACTTTATTAAAGATGAAGGAACTTGCTCACATACTTAGAAAAGCTAAAGAGGATAGAGGATACTTAGATTTTGATGTAGATGAAGCTAAGATTATAGTTAACGATAAAGGTATGGCAATTGATGTAGTTAAAAGAGAAAGAGGAGAAGGGGAAAAGTTAATAGAAGACTTTATGATAGCGGCAAATGAATGTGTTGCTTCTCATATTTATTATATGAGTTTACCTTTTATTTATAGAGTTCATGAGTATCCTAAAGAGGAAAAATTAAGAGAGTTTTTAGAATTTGTATCTAGTTTAGGGTATAACTTATTAGGTGATTTAAAAGATAATCATCCCAAGACATTACAAAGAATATTAAATGAACTTAAGACTAAAAAAGAATCTAAGATACTTTCTACTTTAATGCTTAGATGTATGCAGAAGGCTACATATAAACCTGTTAATTTAGGACATTATGCTCTTGCTAGTAAGTGTTATACGCATTTTACTTCACCTATTAGAAGATATCCTGATACTACAGTTCATAGATTACTTAGAACATATTTATTTGAAAATAAATTAGATAATAATACATTATCTCATTGGGAAGATAAATTAGTTTATATTGCAGAACATTCTTCTTTAAAAGAAAGATCTAGTATAGATTGTGAAAGAGATGTTGATGATATGAAGATGGCTGAATATATGGAGTCTCATATAGGAGAAGAGTTTGTTGGAATGATATCATCTGTTACTAATTTTGGTATGTTTGTTGAACTTGATAATTTAATAGAAGGATTAGTTCCTTTAAGAGATATGCCTGATTTTTTCCATTTTGATGAGAGAACATTGTCGTTAACTGGCGAGAAAAGCCATGTTAAATATACTATAGGAGATATGGTTAAAGTAAAGGTTGTTAGAGCTAGTAGAATAGATGCGACAATTGATTTTGAAGTTGTACAAAATATTAGTAATCCAAGTAAGAGTAATATGTCTAAAAAGAAATTAGATAATAGAAGAAATAATAGAAATAATTATAAGAAAAATATGAGAAAGAAGTTTTATAGAGGTAAAACAGATAAGAAGTGATAGAATTATTTATATAAAAATGCTAAAATATTATCTGAGCGATAGGTGATGATATGGAAATACTTAACAAAAGAGCAAGATTTGATTATTTTATAGAAGAAGAAATAGAAGCTGGTATTGTACTTACTGGAACTGAAATTAAATCTGTTAGAGATGGTAAGTGCAATATAGTTGACTGCTACGGAATAATTAAAAATAATGAAATATTCTTACTTAATATGTTTATTTCCCATTATAAAGAGGGAAATATATATAATCATGACGAGACTAGAACTAGGAAATTATTGCTTCATAAAAAAGAAATAAAAAAACTAAGTGATGCAGTTAGTCGAGAAGGAAAGACTCTTGTTCCTTTAAAATTATATTTTAAAGATAATAAATTAAAAGTTTTATTGGGACTTGCTAAAGGTAAGAAAAATTATGATAAGAGAGAGTCTATAAAAGAGAATGATTTGAAAAGAGAAGCTCAAAAGAAAATTAAGAAGTACTAATAGTATTTCTTTTCTTTTTATGTTATAATTGGTCTACCTGGGGATGATTTGGTTTCGACGGGGATATTAGAGCATAGATGGCAATTCGGAGGAACACGTTACGAACAAACAAAAATAAATGCTAAAAACATTAAAAATGCATTAGCTAATGTATTTGGTGGAAACCAAACTTTAGCTTTCGCCTAATAATATAAAGGTATGCGCTCTTTTCTTATCTTTACCTAGAGATTAGTTTAGGGTTTATTAAGTAGGTTATATCTATTAATTGTCTAGTTAATAGAAAGAATATTTAGACTGGTATAGTAATTTAATCGTCAATTATTTTGTTATTATACGAGAATGATTAGTTGACTATGATTGTAGAGGTTTATGTAGCTGTATTTTCGGACAGGGGTTCAATTCCCCTCATCTCCACCATTAAAGAATTTAGTTGTACTTTGGTTCAACTTACTAATAAATATCAATTCTAGAAATGGAATTGATTTTTTGTTTTTTAAAAGTAACTGTAGTTCATATCTAAATATTAGATTTCTATTTTACTTTTAGAGATAAAAGTATAATAGTTTTATCTTTTTTTTGTTTATATAAATGTTTTACTAACACATATAAAATAATTTAATTGATTTTACATAAACTTCTTATAATCGCAATATTAAAGTTTGAAATATTCTTGATAATATGATATTGTTTAATCGTATTTAATGATCTGAAAAGGAATGAGATAGATTAATGAGAGAGAGTAATAATAAGAAAAAAATACTAATATTAATTTTGTTGCTTTTATTTGCAGTGGGGGCTTTTGTTGCGCTTAATAAAATTTCATCTATATTAAAGTCATCAAAAGAAAATGGAATAAATGAGAATAAAAAAGAAAAGCAGGAAGATGATAATAAAATTAATCAAAAAGAAGAAAACGAAGAAAAACAAAATATTGATGATAAAAAGAATGATGAATTTGAACAAAATGTTTTACCTAAAACCAATAATGATGATAGTATTAATAGTAAAAAAGAAAATACTTTTGTAGGTAAAAAAGAAAATACTTTAAATAATAAAGAAAATGTTGACGGAAAATCTGGAAAGCCAGAAAATCCTAAAAAACCAGATTTATCAAAACCAACACCTACATCAAAACCAACGCAACCACCCACACCAAAACCTACTCCAACTCCAACTCCGAAACCAACGCAACTACCTATACCAAAACCAACACCTGTACCGGATGTACTTAAGGATATTCCTGCTGGACAGGCAGTTAAAAGGACTTATATAAAAGATGGAAATAATATTACAAGTCTTTGGGTTAAGGGTTTAAATCCACCATCAATTTCTGATTTTAAGAAAGAGAAATACGGAGATTATGAGATTTTGACTACACAATATGTTCCTAATAGAGGATGGTTTGATAATAATAAGACTCCTTCTGGAGAGAACGATAGAGTTTTATGTAGTGGAGCAGTAGCTTCTAATATGTTACATTGGTGGATGGAACAAAATAGTAGTTATATTAATAGATTTTTAAATAATAGACCTGATAGATATGTGTTACTAGGCGATGTTAGTGTATGGAAAAATCTAAATACTTATTTATCTTCATTTGAAGGACCAGGTAATAGTAAAATATTTGATATGTTTAAATTATATTATGGTCGTACTAATGGTATATGGGCTGATACAAGTGTTGATTTCTTTATAAATGGTTATAAAATGTCATTGACTGGTGCAACTAATAGTCCTGAACGTTTTGTTAGAGATGAAAGAGGAGGTTTTTTTAACGAAGTTTTTGGAACAAATATTCTTACTAGAAGATATTTTTCTGGAGAATATCAAGATTTCAGCGATTCTGTTAAAACTGAGTTACAAAGAGGTAATATTATGGGATTAAGTTATAGAACTGGTTCTAAGACATCTAATCATATTATAACTGTTTGGGGAGCAGATTTTGACAATACTGGTAAAATTATAGGTATATATGTAACTGATTCTGATGATTATAATGAAGCAGATGTTGGTATGAGAAGATTAAATGTTAATAATAAGGATGGAAGACCTGCCATTACTTCTAGTACTAAGAAGAATGTTGGAAATAACTTAGAATATATACATGTGCTATCTCTTGGAACAAGTAAATGGGAAGAATTTTTTAAATAATAACTATTAATAGTTATTATTTTTTGTTTATTTGTGGTTTTTGACAAATAAGTTTTGATGTGATAGTATAGAAAGGCATCGGAGGAATTATGAAAAAAATGCGATACAGGACTATATATAAGGCTTCTATACTTATGATACTTGTTCTTGTAGTTAGTAGTGTATTATATGCTTATAGTTATACTAATAAGCTTAATAATATTAATGTAGATATTTCTAAGTTAGCTAATAATGTTACTTATGGAAGTAATATTAAATTAGGTGATTTAATAAAACATAATGGGAAGATAATAAAATCAGATAAGATTGATACTAAAAAAGTTGGTAAGCAAGTTATATCTGTTTTAATAAAAAATGATAATGTAGTGAAAGAAGTTCCTGTTGTAGTTAATGTTGTAGATAGAGAAGCTCCAAGTATAGTACTTCAAAGTGATACTGTTTATACAGATTTTGGGGTGGCATATGATTTATCAACTAATATTAAATTGGTTCATGACAATAATGATGGAGATTTAGGGGTTAATAATAATTGTAATAAGAGGTGCTACAAGATAGATGGTAATTATGATTTTAATAAGTCTGGTACTTATACTATCAAGGTAGTTGCGATTGATAATAGTGGCAATACTAATAGTGCTCAATTTAATTTAGTTGTTAAAGAAAAGAAGATTTATAATCCAATAGTTGTTAATCCTGTTGCTAATCCTTCTGCTTCTACAATAGTTGAAGTTGCTAGAAGCTTAGTTGGAAGTTCTTATAGAGGGGGAGGTAATACTCCAGCTGGATTTGACTGCAGTGGTTTTGCACAATATGTTTATAAAATTAATGGTAAAAATATATCAAGAAGTGCATCTACACAAGCAAATGATGGTATTGGTATTAGTTATGATGATATTATGCCAGGTGATTTAATTATATGGGGAGAGAATGGATATTTTTCTCATACATCTATATATATAGGGGATGGATTGATGGTTCACTCTGCTAATCCTTCAACAGGGGTTATTATATCTAACGTTTCTGCTTGGGATAGAGGCTCATCTTCTTATATTGCAAGAGTTAGAAGAATAGTGTAAAGTACTATTCTTTTTTTGGTTTTTACATTATACTTTAATTAGTGAGGGTTTGCGTATGGAAAATGTTGTTGATTTTGTTTTTAAAAAGGCTAAGAAAGCATTATCTATGGAAGATATATTTGCTTTAGTATCAAAAAAATTAGAAAGAGAATTAACTAGCGAAGATAGAAAACTTATTATTTATATAGTTAATAATAAATGGGATAATAGAGACATTTATAAAACTCCTAATAATAAGTTTATTGCTTTATATAAAACTTCATTTTTTAAGGGTACTTTTTACAGAGGAAGAGGAGAAAATGGAGTTGTTGTTGTTAATTCATCATATGTAGATAAATCTGGTAATTATATAAATAAAGAAGATAAGTATCCTGTATCTAAAAAATATTTTAATAATGCTATAGAAGGGGATATAGTACTTATTGAAAAGGAGTCTGTTTCTAATAACAAGTGTGAATATATAGTTAGAGAAGTACTAGATAGGGAACTTAAGAGTATATTTGGAGAGGTATATAGAGAAGGAGCTAATTATTTTGTTAAAAGTATAGATACTAAGAAGAAAAATTTAATAATTAGTGTTGGAAAAGATGCGATAGAAGGTTCAAGAGTAGAAGCAAGGATAGACACTTTAATTTCTGATAATTATTATAATGCAACTATAGTTAGAACTTTTAGTCATAAGGATGATCCTAGTGAAGATATTTTATGGGAAGCATTTAAGAATAATGTTAGTGATGTTTTTGCAGAAGATAGTATTAATGAAGCTGATAATTTACCTAGTATAGTTTTAGATAGTGATAGAGTAGGTAGATGTGATTTAACAAATTGGGAAATATTTACTATAGATGGTGATGATACTAAGGATTTTGATGATGCGATTAGTTTGGAAATTCTTCCTAATGGTAATTATCAATTAGGAGTTCATATAGCAGATGTTTCACATTATGTTAAGGAAGGGATGAGTCTTGATAAAGATGCTTACACTAAGGGAACTAGTTGCTACATATGTAATACTGTAATACCGATGCTTCCACATAAGTTATCTAACGGTATATGTTCACTTAATCCTTTTGTTGATAGATTATGTGTTTCATGTGTTATGGAAATAAATAAAAAAGGAGAAGTTGTTAGTTCTAATATTTGGAAGAGTGTAATTAATTCTAAGATGAGAATGACATATAGTAAAGTTAATGATTTACTTATGAAGAATGTTGTTGATGAAGATTATATTAAATATAAAGATAAATTACATATGATGAATAAACTTGCTGGCTTACTTAGGAATAATAGAATTAAGAATGGTTCTATAGAGTTTGATACTTCTGAACTTAGAGGAGTATTTGATGATAATCATAAGCTTTTATATGTTGATGAGAGAGTCAACAAAGATGCAGAAAATTTAATTGAAGAGTTTATGCTTATTGCTAATGAGACTGTTGATAAGACTTTAACTGTTGATCATGATTATATTAATTTACACAGAGTGCATGGTAAGCCTAATTTAGATAGAATAAATGACTTTATTAAGTTACTCGCGGTAACTGATCATGAATATAATAAGTATAGTCCTGAACAAATAAAAGATAATCCATTTGCTTTACAAGATTTAACTAAGTATATTCATACTATAGATTCTTTAAATACAGTTTTTTCTAATTTATTAATTAGATGCATGTCTAAAGCTAAATATAGTCCTAAAAATATTGGACACTTTGGTCTTGGTAAAGATAATTATTGCCATTTTACTTCTCCTATTAGAAGATATCCTGACTTAGAAGTTCATAGAATGATAAAAGATTTTATTGTAGATAAAAATTCTGATACTTCTATGCTTAAGAATAAGTGGGAATCTAAGTTGTTTGATGTAGGAGATCATACGTCTAATACTGAAAGGAATGCTGACGCTGCTGAGAGAGCTGGTTTTTATATGAAAGTTGCTGAATATATGGAATCTCATATAGGAGAGGAATATTACGGAACTATAATTAATATTGGTCAAAATAGTATAGAAGTAATGTTAGATAATAGGATGAGTGGCATAATTAAACTTAAAAATTTAGGTGGTAAATATATTTTTAATCCTGATAATTTTACTATGATATCTATATCTGGAGGAGATAATTATTATTTAGGTGATAGAATAAAAGTAATGGTTAAGTCTGCTTCTAAAGAAAACAAATCAGTTGAATTTATACCGATGGAGAAGATATTAGAAAATAGAATTGAGGATGTAAATCATTCTAATCAGATACTTATAGATAAATATGGAGATAAGAAAATTAGACAATTAAAAAAGGAATTAAGAAAAAAATCTTAGTCCCTTTTTATTGTAATTTTAGGCTTAAAATGATATGATATTTAAGAATATGAATAGTATTGGGGAGGAAATATGCCAATAACAATAACAGATATTTTAACATTAATTAGAAAGATAGTAGATATTGCGATAGTGTGGGTGATATTCTATTATTTCTTGAAGAATATAAAAAATAATATAAAACTATCATTATTATTTAAAGGAGTAGTATTTATTATTATACTCAAAGTAATAAGCGGATGGTTTGGATTTATAACTGTAGGAATTTTACTTGAATATATCATACAATGGGGACCACTTGCTTTAATAGTTATTTTTCAACCAGAAATTAGAAGTATTTTGGAACAACTTGGAAGAACGCAACTTCTTGGTAGACATAAAGTTTTAACTGTAGATGAACGAGAAAGAATGGTTTATGAAATAGTTAATGCGGTTGATGCGATGAGGAAGAGTAAGACTGGAGCATTAATAGTTATTGAAAGAGATATAAGCTTAGGTAATTATATTGAAAGAAGTAAAAAATTATATGCTGATTTATCTACTGATTTAATAGAAGCAATATTTTATGAAGGTAATCCACTACATGATGGTGGTGTAATTATACAAGGCAATAGAATAACATGTGCTGGAGCAGTATTTCCAACAAGTACTAGCACAGCAATAAATGGACATTTAGGTACTAGACATAGAGCTGCTTTAGGATTATCTGAAGAAACCGATGCTTTAATAATAGTTGTATCTGAGGAGACAGGCAAGATTTCTATAGCTCTTAAGGGAGAATTATTATATGGATTATCAATTGATGATGTACGTATGATGCTTATTGATGAACTTAGACCTAAGGCTCAGATAGATGTTATAGAGGAGGAAGAAGATGAAGAATAAGAAAAATATGTTAGTTAGATTTTTTGAAAAAACATATAACTTCTTTGATAAATTTTTAATTACTCCAATAACTAAGACTTTTATAAGAACATTTTTCTTTCTAAAAAAACAATTTAAAGCACTTGATGGTGTAGCTGGTAAGAAAAGTACTTTAATTATAATAAGTTTATTGTTAGCATTTGTTACATTTTTAGTTATAGATCAAGATTCTAACGTAATGGTAGATCATTATGCTGAAACATTGCCTAATCAAAAAGTTACTGCAATATACAATGAAGAATTATATGTAGTTGAAGGAATACCTGATACTGTAGATATTACTTTAATTGGTCAAAAGAGACATATATTTTTAGCTAAACAAATACCCTCACAAGGAATTACTATAGATTTAACTGGTTATAAGCCTGGTAATCATAATATTACTTTAACTTATCCTCAAAGATTAAAGTCAATTAATTATACTTTAAATCCATCTAATATATCTATTTCGATATATGAGAAGGTAAGTGATAATAAACCTTTAACTTATGATGTATTACATAAAGATAATTTAAATAGCAGATTATCTATTAGTAATGTTAAAGTAGATAGAAGTGAAGTAATTGTTAAAGGGCCACAATATAAATTAAATCAAGTTGCAACTGTTAAAGCTCTTGTTGATATTGCTGATCTTCCTAGACAGGAAGAGGGAGATATTAAACTTGATAATGTACCATTAGTTGCATATGATTCTAATGGTAAAGTTGTTAAAGTTGAGATTGTTCCATCTACTGTAACTGTTACTTTATCTATAACATCTCCACATAAGACAATTCCTGTTAATGTTATACCAAAAGGAGATTTAGCGTTTGGTAAAGCTATTTCATCAATTAATACATCAATTAGAGAAGTTACTGTTTATGGTGAACAAAGTGCAATTGATAAGATAGAACAATTAGATATTCCAATAGATGTTAAAGGGTTAGATAAAGATAAGACATATCATGTTACTTTAACTAAACCAAATGGAATTACAGAAATAGATGTTAAGACATTAGATGTTAAAGTATCCCTTGATACTACTAGTACTAAGGAAATACCAAATGTTCCTGTGAGAATTGAAAATTTAGATTCTAAGTATAAGGCACTTGCCTTAACTGATAACGATAGGCAAGTAAATGTTGTAGTTAGTGGAAGTAATGAAGCTTTAAATACAATTACTATAGATAATGTTAAACCTTATGTTAATCTTAAGAATTATGGTGTGGGAGAACACGAAGTTGAAGTTAAAGTATCTGGAACAGATAATAGACTTAAGTATTCTTCTAAGACTAAGAAAGTTAAAATTAGAATAAGTCAAAAATAGTAGAAATACTATTTTTTTCTTATGTATGTTATAATTTTAATGGTGATTATATGAATAATAATAATTGTGATTGGTATCTTTTAATTAAAGTGATTTGTTCTGTACTAGTAGTTTTATCTTTAACTATTCTTTTTACATTAGGAATTACTGGTAAGTTTAGTAGAAAGATAAATAATAAAAATACTGAAGTTCATTATCAAAAAATACTTGCTTCTGATATGTTTAATCAAGAAGAAAGCGATTATATAGTTCTTTTTTATAATATATCTAAGTTTAATAAACAAATGAAGGATATTGTACAATCTTATTCTAATAAATTATATGTAGTAGATTTAGGAGATGCATTAAATAGTTATTTTATAAGAAATAATTTGAATAGTAATCCTAGTAATATTAATGAATTGTCTGTTAATGGACCTGTCATATTTAAAATTAACAATAAAAAAGTATTATCAACAATAGTTGGGGAAAATAATATTTTAGAATTTTTAACAAAGAAGAAGAGCTAGAACTCTTCTTTTAAATTTATTATTAATTGTTTGTTGCTTAAATTTGGATGACATGTTGTTAATATAAGTTGGTTGTAATTTGTTTTGTTTATCTTAATGCTACCTATTTTATTTTGTGTTAGTATTTTATTTACTTTATATTTAATATATTTATTTTTATATTCTAAATATACTATATCATTTAATTTTAATTCATTTAATCTTTCAAAGTATGATATTTTTGATTTTCCTGAGTGAGCTGCTAAAATAAGAATGTTAGATTTTAAGTCTTTATCATATATATCATCAATTATAGTTATATTTTCTTCTATATTGTTATGTTTATCATTATATAAATTTTTATTTATTCCTATTTTTTCTATTTCTATTTTACCAACTATATTGTTTTTATATTCAATTTCTTTCTTAATATTAATGTTATTAATTTGTGTTGTATAGGTATTTATCTTTAGTACCTTTTTATTAGATAAAATGATTAAAAAGATTATTATAATTAAAGTTATAAATATTAAATATTTTTGCATATATTAATAGTATTATTAGATTAATTAAATCTAGTTCCTTCTTGTTTTTAAATGTATTGGGTACTTCTATTTTATAATCTTTAAGAATTATTTCTTTTTTCTCTTCATCTTCTATATTTATACTAAAGTCTTCAACCATTTCGTATCCTTTTGTGGATGTTAATTGTTGAAATGTATATTTACCATATGGTAGTTCTACTTCAGCAATACCAAATTCATTTGTTTCTATTGTTTTAATAACAATATTATCTTTTAGAATATTAAATTTTATATTTTTTTCTGGTTTAAAATTATTTTTATTTCCAAATAATTTCTTGATTATAATACTCTTTTTTATAATTTCGTCTTTTATGTTGATATTTAATTTTTTATTATCTAATACAGATATATTTACATCATCTGCTTTTTTATATCCATTAGTTGTATTTAATTGATGCAGTCTATATTCTCCATATTCTAGTTTTAAGTTAATACTTCCAAATTCATCTGTTTTATATGTTCCTAGTAGTTTATTTTCTTTATATAATTCAAAGTTAATTCCTGGTTCTTTTTCGGATATTTCTCCATCGTTTATACTTTTATTTATTATTATTTCTTTTTCAATTATCTTATTTTTAACAACTAATAATTCTTTTGATTTTTCTTCTGTGAGTTCTACTATTTTTTCTTCTTGATTTAACATATAACCTTTGGGAGATTCTATTTCTTTTATTTTATATTTACCTAATGGTATCTCTTTTATATTTATAATACCTGCTTCATCTGTTTCTACTTCTTTTAATACTTCATTATTTTCATAGTTTATTATTTGAAATTTAGCTCCTTTTAGTGGAGATTCATTTTTATCATCAATCTTTTTGATTGTTATTTCTGGCTCTATTACTTTGATTTTAACTTTGTGTTCATTTTCTAAATCTCCAGGTGTAAACATGTCTTGTGAATTTTCATTTAAGAAGAAAAGTGGTGTTCTATAAACTCTTTTATTTATTCTTTTTAGAGTTAGTTCTATTTCTTCTTCTTGGTTTAGATTACCTATAATTTTATTGTTTTCTATTTTTATATTTTTGTTTGTTATTATTTCATAGTTATTTAGTTTATTATTAGTATCCATTAATTCGAAGTTTTTATTTTTAATAACTGTATTTTTCATATTAAATTGTGGATTGATGTGATAGTTATTTATCAAGTTATTTATTTCGTTAATTTCATCTGTATAGACATTAATTCTTTTTCCATTTAGTCCATCTGTAAAATATATGTCATCATTATTTACTATTGTTCGCCATATCATTAATTGTGTTATAGCGTACCATTTCTCTTCTGTATGATTTTGGTATCCATAACCAAAATATGCGAGTAATTTAATTCTTTGACCTATATTATTGTTATATTTATATTCGCTTAAATAGTATGATCCACCTGTAAATGATTTGAATGGTTCTATACAGTAGGCTTCTATATTAGTAGTAGTTTCTCTAAAAAATCTAGCGCGTTGGAAGTATGTTTTTCTAGTTTGTCTATCATACTTATTAATATAGATTTTTCCTGCATATTCTCCTTCGTAAAATGTAGTAGTATTTGCATGCACTTGTTTGGGTGATATATTTAGCAATGCAAAAAAAGCTATTAAGAAAATTAATATTTTTTTCATAATTCCTCCTTTTCTCTTAACGCCTACAATAATAAGGTTTTGTTTGCTATTAGTAAAATGGAGGATTTTAATATTTGTGATAATGTTTTAGTTCAAATATATTAATTAGTCTTTAGAAAAATAAAAAAGACCTATAATTAGGTCTTTAGTTATACAAGTTTATTAGTTTGATTTATTATTAGAATTTGTTTCAATCTTTATATCTTTACTTGGAATTAGTGTTACATCATTATCAAATATTTCTATGTTACCAGTGTACATTTTATCATGATATGTAATTGTATATTGATATGATCCTGTTTGATTTGTATCAACTTTAGTTAAATCTAATTTTAATTCAGCAGCTATTTCATCTGCTATTTTTTCGTTTATATAGTCTTTAGCTGTTGTGGATAAAATTGTTTTAGTAGAATATTTAAGATTTTTAAGTGTTAATTCAGGTGTTCTTAAATTGTTAACTTTATATATGCCACTATATCTTTTTTTATTCCAACTTATTGTAAATCTGTAAGTTCCAGCTTCGTTTACTTTTATTTCTGAAGTATCTAGTTTTAGTTTGTCTAATATTGTTTTATCTAACTCTTTATAGTTTGAGATATAGTCTGAAATGTTTAAACTAATTGGTGTATTTAATTCCGTTTCTATATCTTTTAGTTTTAATTCTGTTGTTCTAAATACAACTTCTTTTTTGTTATATACTGTTACTGAATACTTATTTTTAACTATTGGTTTATTATCTTTATTTAGATATATTCCAGTTCCAATAAATATTATTGACCATATCAAAAGTATGATGCCTAAAGATTTGCTTTTCATAATCTACCTACCTTAATAAATATTATATGATAAGTTTAATTCTAAAACAAGTATAATATATAATTATATGTATTATTAGGATAAGCGGTAAGGATATAATAAATTTTAATTTTTTAGTTTTATGTCTAAATAGATTCATGCCTATTAGTGAACCAATTGAACCTCCCAATATTCCTATTAATATTAAGGTTTTTTCACTAATTCTTTCTTCCTTTTTTATAGCTTTTAGTTTGTCTATTCCATATAGTATGAATGACAAAATATTAATTATTATTAGGTATTCTTTCATATTTTATACCTTGATATGTATTTCTTCTTTTCATTTCTTTATCTATTTCATTTAGTACTACAAATTTTTTTATTAGCCAAGTAGGTTCTATTAATTCATTTTTATCTGGGTCGCCTGTTATTCTATGAATTACTATTTCAGGCCTTAATAGCTCTAATTGTTTTATTACTATATCTACATATTCTTCTATAGTTAAAATGTGAAAAGGTTTAACTTTATATATTTTTTCTAGTGCAGTATGTTTTGTAATACTTAACATGTGTATTTTTACACCTTGTATGTCTTTACTATTTACATATTTAATAGTATTTAACATATCTTCTTCTGTTTCATTTGGGAGTCCATTTATTATGTGTAAAACTACATCTATATTTCTTTCTCTTAGTTTTTCTATCATTTCATCAAATATTTCTATATTAGAACATCTATTTATTAGTTTAGTAGTTTCTTTTTTTATAGTCTGTAGACCTAATTCTACTGTTAAATGACATCTTTTATTTAAATTATTTAAGTATTCTAAGCATTCATCACTTATAGCGTCTGGTCTTGTTCCTATGTTTAGTCCAACTACTCCTTCTTGGGCAATTACTGGTTCATATAGTTCTTTTAATCTCTCTACTTTAGCATGAGTGTTAGTATTAGCTTGAAAATATCCTATGTATTTATTTGTGTCCCATTTATTTTTCATCATCTTTTTAATTTTATCAAATTGAACTAATATATCGTCTTCCTTTTTACCAGCAAAATGACCTGATCCTTCACTACAAAATATACATCCACCATATCCTACAGTCCCATCTATATTTGGACAGGTAAATCCACCATTTAAACTGATTTTGAATACTTTAGAACCAAACTTCTTTTTGTAAAAATAATCTAGAGTATGATATCTTTTATTTGTATTAGTATATGTAAACATGTTATCACCTTTATTTCTATAATATTATAGCATATGTTATAATTTGTGTAAGGTGGAATATGCGTAAAGTTAAGTTAAAATTAAAACCTATTTATATTAATATTTTTAAGTATCATAATTTGCTCCTTTTAACGAAAAGGACTAGCCGTCCTGATCTTCAAAAATCTTCTCCAATAAAACAGAACACCTAGCCTTTGTCAGCTGAATATATTTTTTTAAGTAGTCGATATTTTCCTCTACACCGGTTTTCTCCATGCTTAGCTCTTTTTTACTTTCCATGCTTCTTTGACTCAAAAACACACTTTGCTCGGCAAAAAAGTTTTCCCGCTCATTTCCGGTGATATTTCTGCTGTAATAGCTCACCAGACGCTGCATTTCTTTATCGTAGAGTTCTCCGATTTTTTCATATCTTCTTCGCAGAGAGAGGTTTTTCTGCCAGCTTTCATCCTCTTCAATCTGATTCAATAGCTGAAATTCATTTTGAAAACGAAGATAGCTGTCGGAATCCGGCTCCTCCTCATCCTCTTCACTGGGAAGCAGGGAAAGGGGCTCCTGAACTTCTTCTCTGCTATTCCTGTTCTCCTCATAGCTTTTTAGAGCATTTTTCCAATGCCTGTGTAGGCCAAAGCTGACAAGACTCAAAAATAGGAAAAGAAGCAATAAGATCTTGAGATAAGCCATAAATTGTTTTCTGGGCATAATTATTCCGATAAATAAGCCGCTCTTACCTGAGGATCGGATAG
>ERZ773031.412-NODE-412-length-23570-cov-14.151520_pt1 | contig 23570 bp, 17 predicted proteins | sample MGYA00511666_ERZ773031 | MGnify/ENA primary metagenome ERZ773031 (study PRJEB29015, sample SAMEA2738135) | human oral metagenome | biome: human oral; feature: human-associated habitat; material: saliva | place: China | collected 2250 ...
AGATTAAAGCCGAGGCCCTTCGCCTCGGCTTCTCTGCATGTGGCATCGCCCAAGCTGGTGCTGTCCCCGAAGCTATTCTGCAGGAATACGACTCGTGGATCGAGACGGGCTACCACGGCGACATGGATTACTTAGCCCGCAATCGCGAGCTAAGAAGTGACCCACGTGTGCTTCTCCCTGGGACGAAGACACTCATCATGGTAGCGATGAACTATTACCCTGAGACGAAGCAAGCCCCCGAAGCCCCACAGTTCGCCTACTATGCCTACGGGCGAGACTACCATAAGGTCGTCAAGAAAAGGCTTGACCAACTCTTAGCCTTCATGCGCTCCGAGCTACAGCTCCCCGTCACGGGGCGCGCCTTCTCCGATTCTGCACCGATCATGGAGCGCTATTGGGCCGAGCAAGCTGGGCTTGGCTGGCGCGGGAAGAATAGTCTACTCATCATCCCACGTGCAGGGAGCTACTTCGTCTTGGGCGAGCTTCTCATCGACATAGAGCTACCGACGGACAGCCCGATGCGCAATCTCTGCGGGCGCTGTGAGCGCTGCCAGACCTCCTGCCCGACAGAGGCTTTCCTCGAGCCTGGGCGTATCGATGCACGTAGGTGCATCAGCTACCTTACCATTGAGCAGAAGGGAGAGATCCCTCCCGAGCTCCGCGAGCGCATGGGGCGTCGGGTCTACGGATGCGATGCCTGCCAGCAGTGCTGCCCATGGAACCGCTATGCCCGCCCCACGACCATCACCGACTACACGCCACGCGAGGCCTTGCTCTCCCTCTCCCCCGAGGAACTCGAAGCGATGAGCGAAGAAGAGTACTTAGCGCTCTTTGCTGGCACCGCCGTCAAGCGTGCAGGTCTTGCGGGCCTACAGCGCACGATGCGCGATCTGCGGGATAACTTTACCTTGCCCATAGACACGGACTCTACTTCAAGCGCAGTCCGTCGCTTCATTCGCCCTACTACAGGCGACACCTCCTCCGAGGGCTAAGCCACACTCGACCTGATAGGATCAGCTCTCTCCCCGACGAAAGAAAGGCTACCCAGAGTAGTATAAGAATAAGGCTATACTGATCAGTAAAGCAACCTATATGGATCAGCGGGTCAACCCTCTATTAGGTCGCTGCTCCACGTAGGGATAAAAAGCTGTGGACGAGTGGCAGATAAGTTTGGGCTACGTACGTGGATCTAATATCTACGTATGTGGATATTTGGATTGACGTGCCTGGTCTTTAAGACTACGTGCATAGATAGGAGAATACCACTACGGGAAGGTGCTTTTTTCTTCACGAGAAGGACACTTGTAGCCCCGCTCCTTATCACTGCAAAGCAGTGGAATATGCCGAGAAAGAGGTCAATAAGAGAGCTAAAGTTCTTAAAAATAGTGTACCTTTGTAAGCCTTCGTCCAGCCGTATGCATAGCGGAATGGGCGGAAAGAGTGCGCAATAAGTATTAACAATCATAGATTTATAAGGAACTAAATGAGCAAGTACGTAGGGAATCTTATCCCCCACACCTTCTTCGTGACGAAGGGTAGCGGTGAGTCGGATCTGGAACTTCACGCTGGGTCATACCACATGGCTCTGCACGATGCTGGGATCTCTGACTTCAATATCATGGTCTATTCGTCCGTCCTGCCCGCTACGGCGCACATCGCTTCTATGGATGAGATCGACCTGCCTCCCTTCGGCTCTGAGCTGAAGACCATCCTGGCTGTTTCGCACGGTCAGCAGGACGAATTCGTCTCTGCAGGTGTCGTCTACGCATGGATGTATGCTGATGAAAACTTCGATAAGAAGGTCGGTGGTCTGGTCTGCGAAGTCAGCGGCCGCTATCGCATCGAGGAGCTCGAAGCTCGTCTGATCCGTGTGATCAACGATCTGCACCAGAAGACCTATGGTCACTACTACCTCGGCGAGCTGAACTTCGTCACCGAAGGGATCACGATCGAGAAGCGCTATGGTACGGCTCTGGCTGGTCTGTGCTTCATCGACTTCCAGCTGCCTGAAGTCGAGCCCGTAGAGCGCCACTACTAAGCGACCTATCCCTACCTGCGACTTCACTACTATAGGAGTCGCACGGACATAAAAGCCACGAGCTTCAGCCCCACCAGTGTGGGATGCTGAAGCTCGTGGCTTTTCTATGTAGTGGGGTAGCGAAGGCTACCGCAGAGTGGCTTAGAGGATGTTGAGCACCTGCTCCTTGATCTGCTCGAGCTCGTCCTTCATCTTGACGACGAGCTGCTGCATCTCGGCTTGGTTGCTCTTCGAGCCCATTGTATTGATCTCACGGCCGATCTCCTGTGCGATGAAGCCGAGGGTCTTACCCTGACCAGGCTGATCGGCGTTGAGTACCTCGATGAAGTAGCTGAGGTGGTGTGCCAGACGTGACTTCTCTTCGTTGATGTCAAGCTTCTCGATGTAGTAGATCATCTCCTGCTCGAGGCGGGAGTTGTCATAGCCACCCTGAGGGGCGATCTTCGTGAGACCCTCTTCGAGGCGCTGACGAATAGCAGCGATACGCTCAGCTTCGGGAAAGGTGATCTCCTCCAGCAGCGAGCTGATCTTTGCGATACGTGAGGCGCAGACCTCATGGAGCATCTTACCCTCCTGCAGACGGAAGAGCTGGAGCTCCTCTACGGCCTGTAGGGTGGTGGCACGGACGACGTCCCATTCCTCCTTGCTAACTTCGATCGTGCGGTTACCTTCGCTATCCATGACGCCAGGGAGACGCAGGAGGGCAACGGGGTCAATGGGGAAGTCCAGCCCAGACTCCGTGCGGAGCGTCTGGAGCTGATGGACGTATCCAAGGAGGGCTTCCTTATTGATGGGGGTGGTGTTGCCCTCGAGGGCATCATCCTCCATCGTGATGGCGAGGTCGATCTTACCGCGCTGCAGGCGGTCGGTGATCAGCGAGCGGAGCTCCAGCTCGCCCTCGCGGTAGATGGAGGCAATACGAGCCGAGAGGTCGGCCTGCTTGCTATTGAGAGACTTGATGGCGACGGTGATGGTACGGCTGCCGAAGCGTACCGAAGCCTTCCCGAAGCCAGTCATGGAATGTATCATACGGGTGTTTGCTTTTATTTGCGGGCAAACATACGAAATTATCGTGAGTTAGCCCGCCCAGACTCAAGCTGTGAGCGTCTTAGAAGAGGATACCGAACTTGAGAGATACCCCGCCCGAGCTACCCCAGTACTTGTCGAAGTAGCGGCTGGAGTTGAACTCCTGATAAGCGTAACCCAAGCTGATCGTGAAGCGGTTGACGACGATACCCCCCGAGAGCGCGAAGTAGAAGCCATGCAGCCCCGAGTGAGTAAGGCCGATGGAGTACCCAGGCTTGATGTCGAGGAAGGGCTTAACGACGGAGTTCGTGGGGAGTGTCGCACGGAAGTTCACAAAGAGGGGAAGCATCCAGAAGGCGTCACGGTGCTTGTGGGAGAAGTAGCCATTGAAGCCCAAGCCCCCACCGAGGTAGATCGTGGGGCTGACGAGCGTGCCGAAGGAGCCCAAGAGCTCCATACGCCCCAGACGGTCAGCAGAGGTAAAGCCTAGCTCCAGCGTCCCAGAGTAGTAGGGGGCAGAGCCACCACCATAATAGCCTCGGCGACGTGGTGCAGCTTCGGCGAAGCTGAGGAGGTAGTCGCTCTCCGTGCTGACGGGAGCTTCGGTGAGCTGCGCGGTAGGCTCCTCGTGCTGTGTGCTGATGGTCGTGAGTGCTTGGCTCTCGACGGACTGCGCCTGTGCCCCGATACTCATCGAGCTGAAGAGGAGGGCAGCGGTGAAGATCATCTTCTTCATGTGTGGTGTCTTGTTAGCAGTGAAGCGCCTCTTACTCCATAGTTCCCTGCGCAAAGCTGCGGCTGGAGCAGGAGGCACATGTACCATTTAAACGAACTTGCTCGCCCGCTCGGTATGTGAGCGCTACTTCTACACCCGTATTAGAGGCGGTCAGAATGCCCTCTGTTGCTACTTCTCTTATAGACGTAGGAGCGGTAGCACGGGGGATTGTTGTACTTTTGGGCACCGCTCCCACGACGGGAGATGGCAGTAAACGACTTCATCCAAGAGCAGTAAGCCGATGGCAAAGCAACAAAAGTGGTACGTAGTCTGGGCGGGACACGAGCCAGGGGTCTATGAGACCTGGGCGGAATGTCAGCGCCAGACGCAAGGTTATCCCAAGCCCCTCTTCAAGTCCTTCGAGAGCCGCAGTGAGGCTCTGCGGGCCTATGAAGATGGCTTTCAGGGCTTCTCCCGTCGCCACCGTACCCCCTCAGGGATGGAGAGTAGCACAGAGGCTCCCATAGAGGAGGCAGTCGCTGTCGATGCTGCCTGCTCGGGCAATCCTGGGGTAATGGAGTACCGTGGCGTGTACCTACCCTCGCGTCGGGTCATCTTCGAGATGGGGCCCTTCCCCAAGGCAACGAATAACATCGGGGAGTTCCTCGCCATCGTGCATGCGCTGGCGCTCATCGAGAAGCAGGGGCTCTCGCAGCTCGTCATCTACTCCGACAGCCAGACGGCCCTCGGGTGGGTGCGCAAGAAGCGCTGTAAGACCCTCCTGGAGCGCACGGCCGAGACGGCTCCGCTCTTCGACCTCATCGAGCGTGCTGAGCGCTGGCTCCAGACGCATACCTACACGACCCCCATATATAAGTGGGATACCGTCCGCTGGGGCGAGATCCCTGCTGACTACGGTCGCAAGGGCTAAGCCCCCTTATTTCTTCCGGCACTATTTATACCTTTGTAGGCGAAGTCCATGGACACTTCGCCCGTGGGCCTATGGCTTGCCCCTCTATAATACCAAGAGGAGCGTCCCCTATGATGCGCATGAATAGCTCAAGTATTCCGCTCTTTGTCGGAGCGCTATCCCTGATAGGAGCACCCACTTCTACATGTAGGTGCCCCGATTCCTGTACCTCGTACCCTTAGGTCTAAGCTACAATTCACAATACCTCTAACACTAACTCACAAAACTCACAGCACATGGATGTATTAGGGTTCGTCAAAGAGTTCAACGGGATTCTTTGGAACAGCTTCCTGATGTACGCCCTCCTCGGCGTCGGCATCTTCTACACCATCTACCTCGGCTTCCCACAGATCCGCCACTTCAATCTGGCGATGAAGTATGCCTTCGGCCCTGCTATGCAGCGGAAGAAGGGCGAGGAGGGTAAGTCCAAGGTCAACTCCTTCCAAGCTCTCGCCACCGCCGTAGCTGCCCAGGTCGGTACGGGGAACGTGGCAGGTATCGCCACCGCTATCTCCATGGGAGGTGTCGGCTCGATCTTCTGGATGTGGATCTCTGCCATCCTCGGCATGGGGACGATCTTCTCCGAAGCTGTCTTAGCGCAGAAGTATCGTGAGGTACGTCCCGGAGGAGCTATCGGGGGGCCTGCCTTCTATATCCGTGAAGGCCTCGGGCTCAAGTGGCTGGCGCTCTTCTTCTCAATAGCCTTCATTACCTATGTAGGCTTCACGGGAAGTATGGTGCAGGCGAACTCCATCACGGTGGCGCTGACTACGGCCTTCGATATCGAGCCTTGGGTCGTCGGTGTGGGTATCGCGCTCATCGTCGGTATCGTGATCGTCGGGGGGCAGAAGCGCATCACCACGGTCGCTGAGCTCGTCGTGCCCTTCATGGCTATCGCCTATATCTTGGGTTCGCTCGTCATCATGTGCATCTATTTCGACCAGATCCCCCAGGCCTTTGCAGAGGTCTTTAGAGAAGCCTTCTCCACGAAGGCTGCTGCTGGCGGTGCTGCTGGCATCGCGATGAAGTATGCTATCCGCTACGGGGTCGCTCGCGGCCTCTTCTCCAACGAGGCGGGTATGGGTACTTCGCCCCACGCTCACGCTATGGCAGAGGTGAAGGATCCTGCGATGCAGGGCTTCGTAGCGATGTCGGGTGTCTTCATCACGCTCCTCATCTGTACCTCTACGGCGCTGGTCATCCTTCTGACGGGTGCCCATAAGCAGCCCGGACTCGAGTCGACAGCGATCACGCAGGAGGCCTTCGATATGGTCTTTGGTAAGGCGGGTATCATCTTCCTGCAGGTGAGTATCTTCTTCTTCGCCTTTACGACGATCATCGGGAACTATATCTTCGGTGAGATGAATGTCCGCTCGCTCTTCGGCAAGGTTGGGGTCTATATCTTCCGCGCAGTGGTCATCGGCTCGGTCTTTGTCGGGGCGATCTTCGCTGTGACCTTCGTGTGGGAGATCACTGACACGGTCACGGGGCTGATGGTCATCCCGAATATCATTGCTCTCATCTTCCTCGCTCCACAGACGAAGGCAGCCTACAAGAACTTCCTCAAGAAGCGCTCTGCAGGCGAGATCGACTAAGAAGCAATTCACATAAATAGCGAGCGGGCACCCCTCCATCGGTGGGGTGCCCGCTCGCTGTTTATGGCTACGTGTGGAGTGCGCTACACGATGAGCTGTCTGAGGCAAGCTGCGCAGAGGCGGACGTCACGCAGGCTCTTCTGGCGGAAGCGCACGTGGACGGCTGGCTGGTGTAGGTAGAGGTAGCCGAAGAGTTCGCTGAGCTTGGGATAGGCTGCCTCGCCCGAAGTACGGCGCTTGAAGCCTAAGACTCGCCCGCGCTCCATCGTGCAGAGGGTGGGGAGCGCCTCCAGCGAAGCTGTCGGTAGTCCTACGGCTTCCAGCTCTGAGAGGACGAGGGTGCGATGAAAGCGGACGTTGTGTGCGACGAGTACTTTCGCCTCGCTCACGGCTTGGAGCAGGTGCTCCAGCACGGGGCGTAGCTCTTCGCCTTCACACTCCATCTGCTCCGTCGTGATGCCGTGCAGGGCGGTAGCCTCCTCCGTTATGGAGGCACTGCGGCGGATGAGGTGTGTCTCCTCGAAGAGGCTGGCACCCGTAGCGTCCAGCATCTGCCACGAGAGGAGGATAATCGGTGAGGGTGCGAACTCTATCCCCACCTCCTCTTCGTGAAGGATGTCCTGCGTCTCGGTATCGAGGACGAGGTAGTGGGGGAGGGCTCCTGCTGGAGCAGGGCTATCAAAGAGTGGGGACGAATCGACATCAACCTCTACAGCGATAGGTGCGTCCTGTCGCTGTAGAGGTCGATGTGTATGTGCCGAGCGGAGAAGCTCCGAGCGGCGCTGAAGGCCCCATCTCAAGAGAAGCTGCAGGAGTACCAGTGCAAGAGGTACCAAGAGCAGAAGGAGTGGGGCAAGGCGCATAAGGCTTACTTCTTAGGGAAGAGGAAGGCGCGGCTACGCTCTGCGGCGGCCTTTGCCCAGTCCTCGGGGAGGAAGTGCCAGTTCTTCGGGTCTACGGGGCGGACGACCTTGTGACGGCGGAAGAACTCAGCTAAGTAATACGACTGGTCGTGCGAGGTAGCACCGACGATACGCTTCGGCAGGTCTTCCTTCGCGATGCCAGCACCCGTAGTGAGCATACCCCCAGCACCTCCAGCGCGGTAGGAATTGACGGCTACACGATAGGTGCGGTCTAGGTCGAAGGGCTCGCTATGCCCTGTGAGGCGAAGGATCGTCACACGCTCTCCCTCGGGCTTCGAGAGGTCGACGGTGTAGTCGATACCTTGCGCTGCGCTGTAGTTGTAGGGCGGTACGAAGGTCTTGTACTTGTCCGTCGGCTGTGCCCCAGGGCGTAGTCGGATGAGCCCGCCATCTTCGGTGATGGAGGTCGCTGCCCAGCCTGCATAGGAGTGCTCGAGGTAGCCACGGATCTCACGACCCGTGAGCTGCATAGCGTAGAGGAAGTTGGAGAAGGGGCAGAACTTAAAGAGATCACGCACATAGACCTTGCCAGCGGGGAGGACGGCAGAGGTCTTCAGCGGTGCGGCAAAGGAGATCTCCGCACCCACCGACTCGAGCTGCATACGGTGGATGACATCCATATAGGGTGTCGTACCGAAGAGCGCATCTTCGCCACGCACCTCGGAGGCCAGCTCCCCGACTTCAGTAGCCAGATAGTCGTTCACTGCAGCGTACTCCTGGGCGAAGTGGCGAAGGAAGACCGAGTCTGGCTCTACACCCTCGAGTGAGATGAAGGAGGGAACGAGCTGCTTAGAGACGACGCGACCACCTTCCTTACGTACGGTGATCTGGATGTCCGCGACACGATCGAGGTGGTTAGCGGGATTGATGAGGAGGACGGAGTCCGTCGTGCTTCCCTCAGGGCGGATCCACTCCAGCTCCTGACGGTGGTCGTGGCCAATGAGCAGGAGGTCAATGCCCATACCCTTGTTCGCCAGCGCACGGCCAGCATTCTCGAGGTAGTCGGGGTTATCGTTCTCCAGCCCAGAGTGCATCAGCACGACAAGAAGGTCGGGCTTCTCACGCTCCTGGATGAGGGGCACCCAGTGTGCAGCTGAGGTGAGGATATCATCGAAGTGCAGGCCTTCCCAGAGATGGGCCGGTACCCACTGCGGGATGGCAGGTGTCGTGAAGCCTAAGACGGCTACACGTAGCCCAGCACGGGTGAAGACGTGATAGGGCTTGAAGTAAGGCTCGCCCGTCTTGTCGGAGATGATGTTCGCTGCGATGAGGGGGAACTTACACTCGCGTCCCCACTTGTCGAAGACACTATGCCCAGGCTCGATGTCGTGGTTGCCCATGGCGACCGCATCGTAGCCGAGGTAGTTCATCGCCGAGGAGACGATGTGTGTCGAGAGGGTGTCGACGTAGTTGTAGTAGTACGTCGGAGGCTCACCCTGCAGGAGATCACCAGCGTCCAGCAGCAGGGTCTCGGGGTCGGTACGACGGATCTCGCGCAGTACCGTCGAGAGACGTGACATGCTCCCCGTGCCTGGGCGGTCATTGAGGAAGTCGTAGGGGAAGATATTCCCGTGGACGTCAGTCGTATGGAGGATACGGAGCTTGTGCTGCGTGACACGGGGCGCCTTCTGCGCCAAGGCTACGGAGCCAAAGAGGGAGAAGAGGACGAGTACCCCTACCCAGCGTACTGGGCTAAGGATACTCGTCTTGAGAGAGCTATTCATGTAAGTGGGTTCTTGGTCTGAATAATCAGGGGAGGGGCGAAGCCTTACTTGACTTCGCTACCAGGGGTGATCGGGCCCTGAGGCGTGATCACGCGGAGCTGGCCCGTCGTACGATCGGCAGCGGAGAGGATCATCCCCTGCGACTCGATGCCACGGAGCTTACGTGGAGGGAGGTTGGCGATGAAGCAGACCTGCTTGCCTACCAGCTCCTCGGGAGCGTAGTGCTCAGCGATACCCGAGACGATCGTGCGGCCACCCAGACCATCATCGATGCGGAACTGCAGGAGCTTATCGGCCTTAGGCACCTTCGTGCACTCGGTGACGGTGCCCACACGGATGTCGAGCTTGAGGAAGTCCTCGAAGTCGATATTCTCAGCGATGGGGGCTGCGTGATCTTCGGCAGCCTCGTTGGCTTCCTTCGTCGCCTGCAGCTTCTGGATCTGAGCCTCGATGACGTCATCCTCGATCTTCTCGAAGAGGAGGCTGGCCTCGCCGAGCGTGTGCCCAGCTTCGATGAGGTCGCTACGACCGAGGTCGGTCCATGCGGGCAGGTCGATGGCGAGCATCTTGCAGAGCTTCTCGCTGCTCATCGGCAGGAAGGGCGCGAAGGCAATGGCAAGGTTAGCCGTGATCTGCAGGGAGATGTTGAGGATCGTGGCGACACGCTCCATATCGGTCTTCGCCAGCTTCCAAGGCTCGGTGTCGGCGAGGTACTTGTTGCCAAGGCGTGCCAGATTCATCGCTTCCTTGAGGGCTTCACGGAAGTGGAAGTTGTCCAGCTCACGCTCGATGGCAGCACGGACGGTGGAGAGCTCTGCGAGGGTCTCGCGGTCAAAGTCGGTCAGCGTGCCGAGGGCGGGAACCTTCCCGTCGAAGTACTTCGAGGTGAGGACGAGGGCACGGTTCACGAAGTTGCCGAAGACGGCTACCAGCTCATTGTTGTTGCGTGCCTGGAAGTCACGCCACGTGAAGTCGTTGTCCTTCGTCTCGGGGGCATTGGCCGTGAGGACGTAGCGTAGGACGTCCTGCTTACCGGGCAGATCCTCGAGGTACTCGTTGAGCCAGACGGCCCAGTTGCGGCTCGTGGAGATCTTGTTGCCCTCGAGATTGAGGAACTCATTGGCGGGGACGTTCTCGGGGAGGATGTAGGAGCCTTCGGCACGGAGCATCGCAGGGAAGACGATGCAGTGGAAGACGATGTTGTCCTTGCCGATGAAGTGCAGGAGGCGCGTGTCTTCGCTCTTCCACCACTTCTCCCAGCTATCGGGCAGGAGTTCCTTCGTATTGGAGATATAGCCGATGGGCGCATCGAACCACACGTAGAGCACCTTGCCCTCAGCACCCTCTACGGGCACGGGGATACCCCAATCGAGGTCACGGCTCACAGCACGGGGCTGCAGACCTCCGTCGAGCCAGCTCTTACACTGCCCGTAGACATTGCTCTTCCACTCCTTGTGATCCTCGAGGATCCACTGCTTGAGGAAGGGCTCGTGCTTGTCGAGGGGCAGATACCAGTGCTTCGTCTTGCGGAGCTCAGGCGTAGCACCGGAGATAGCGCTCTTGGGGTGGATGAGGTCGGTGGGGTTCAGCGTCGAGCCACAGGACTCACACTGGTCACCATAGGCGCGCTCATTCTGACAGCGAGGGCAGGTACCCGTGATGTAGCGGTCCGCGAGGAACTGCTTGGCCTCGGGATCGTAGTACTGCTCGCTCTCTTCTTCGATGAAGCCGCCCTTGTCATAGATGGTTCGGAAGATCGAAGAGGCAAGCTCACGGTGCGTGGCGCTCGTCGTACGGCCGTAGGTGTCGAAGGTGATACCGAAGTCAGCGAATGACTTGCGGATGATCCCGTCGTAGCGGTCGACGATATCCTGTGGGGTCACGCCTTCTTTCTTAGCCTTGATCGCGATGGGCACACCATGCTCGTCGCTACCACAGACGAAGAGCACCTCTTCTCCACGGAGGCGCAGGTAGCGGGCATAGATATCAGAGGGGATGTACACACCTGCCAGGTGGCCGATGTGCACGGGGCCGTTCGCATAAGGCAGGGCGGCGGTGATGAGGGTACGCTTGAAGTTCTTCTCCATCTATATTCTTTCTATCTAAGCACCATGCGAAGGGGTAGGACGGATAAAAGTCCTACCCCTCGGCGCGCATGATGCGGTATATTACTTATTCTTCTCAATGAGGCGCTCCTGCCAAGCCCAAGCAGAGCGGAGCGTGTCGGCGAGGGATTCCTTAGCTTCCCAGCCGAGGATGGTGTTGGCCTTCGTGGGGTCAGCCCAGACCTTCTCGATGTCGCCTTCGCGGCGGCCGACGATCTTGTGGGGGACCTTCACGCCCGTGACAGCCTCAAAGGTGTGGATGAGCTCCAGCACGCTGACGCCACGACCCGTACCGATGTTGAAGGTCTCCAGAGGCTCGCTGCCCTTGGAGTCGTCCAGCATACGCTCGATAGCGATAACGTGGGCCTTCGCCAGGTCGACGACATTGATGTAGTCACGGATACAAGAGCCGTCGGGGGTGTTGTAGTCATCACCGAAGACGCTGAGCTGCTGACGGATACCAGCGGCGGTCTGCGTCAGGTAGGGGATGAGGTTCTGAGGCACACCATTGGGGAGCTCACCGATGAGTGCAGAGGGGTGAGCACCGATGGGGTTGAAGTAGCGCAGGCGGATGACCTTGTAGGGTACACCAGCGTAGACTACATCGTTGAGGATCTCTTCATTGATCTGCTTCGTGTTGCCGTAGGGCGAGAGGGCTACCTGGATAGGAGCTTCCTCGGTGACGGGCAGGATCTCGGGCTGGCCGTAGACGGTGCACGACGAGGAGAAGACGATCCCCTTGGTGCCGTGGCGCTGCATAGCCTCGAGGAGGACGATCAGTGAGAGCAAGTTATTCTTGTAGTAGAGCAGAGGCTTCTGTACGGATTCGCCGACAGCCTTGCTCGCAGCGAAGTGGATCACGCCCTGGATCGAGGGGTGAGCTGTGAAGATGCGCTCGATAGCAGCCTCGTCATTGCAGTCAGCTTCGTAGAAGATGGGGCGAATGCCGGTGATCGCTTCGATGCCATCAAGGACCTCGATATTGGAGTTCGACAGGTTGTCAATGCTGACGACCTGATAGCCAGCTTGGATCAGTTCGACGGTGGTGTGAGAGCCGATGTAGCCGGTACCGCCAGTGACGAGAATGGTTCCTTTCATTGTCTTACTTTGTGGAGTCTATTATAATGTAGTGTTGATTTCTTCGATGTAGCCGAGGAGTTCGTCACGCCCCATACGCTCCTCCGAGGAGGTGACGAAGATCGGGGGGAGCTCCTCCCATTCTTCGTGGAGCTTGGCCTTGTAGGCCTCGACGTTGGCTGCGAGACGGCCCTTGCTGAGCTTGTCGGCCTTTGTGAAGACCAGAGCGAAGGGGACGCCCTCCTCACCCAGCCATTGGATGAACTCCAGGTCGATCTTCTGGGGATCGTGTCGGCAGTCGAGGAGCACGAAGAGCAGTACCAGCTCCTTGCGCTCCAGTACGTAGTCCTCGATCATACGTCTGAGGCTATCACGGCTGTCCTTGCCGAGGCGGGCATAGCCGTAGCCAGGGAGGTCGACGAGATACCACGCATCGTTGATGATGAAGTGGTTGATGAGCTGCGTCTTCCCAGGCTTCTGCGAGGTCATAGCCAGCCCCTTGCGTGCGGTGAGCATATTGATGAGCGAAGACTTCCCGACATTGGAGCGCCCGATGAAGGCGTATTCGGGGAGTCCCGTCGTCGGGCACTTCTCCACACGACTATTGCTGATGACGAACTCTGCAGACTTGATGACCATAGGCTTTATTACGCTTATCTAGTGGCTACAAAGATACGGCTAAAGAAGCAAATAGCTACATCTCGGTCAGCTACCCTTCAGGGCTGACGCATCAAAGTGCAAGCAGTTGGTACCCAACACAGCTTGTTAGCCGAACTTCCTTGGGGAAAGTGGCGAGAAGCAACTGCAGGAGGAGGGGAAAGCAAGCAGTACTGGTCACTCGAGTGACCAGTACTGGTTCGCGCTTCGACCAATACTGGTTGATATGAGTAACCAGTACTGCTTCGATTGGTGAGCAGTACTGGTCGCAAAATGTCTCTCTATTAGAGCTTGGTATAGAGGAATATAAGTAAGGGGTACGAACCGAAGTCGGTTTGTACCCCTTACTTGTGTGACTCTTCTTAGGAGAGCCTGTGATAGAGTGGCTTGTGTGTGCCTTAGGCTTTCTTCACGACCTCCAGACGATCGCCAGCTTGCATCTGGGGGAGGCGCAGGCGACCTTGGTGGAGGAGCGTCTTTGTGTCTAAGGGGCGGCCGTTGAGTCGGAGGGCGTAGCCACGACCTTCGTCAGGCAGGAGGAGCGTGTGACGATAGGCGTGGTGTGCCTCGAGAACTAAGCGGTCGAGCTGACCAGCAGACCAGCTGAGTGAGCAGGTGGCATTACCGATGACGCGCAGACCTTGGATGCTACCGGCCTTCCATGCCTTGGGCAGTGCAGGTAGTGGGATGATGCAGCCCGTTTCACTGCTGAGGAGCATCTCCATGATGCCCGAAGAGCCGCCGAAGTTCCCGTCGATCTGGAAGGGTGGATGCGAGCTGAAGAGGTTGGGCTCTGTACCACTGCCGTAGGGCTTATTCGTCTTGGGGTCGATAGCGTCGACGGGGCGGAGGAGCATGTTCAGCACCTCATAAGCACCCTCAGCATCGCCCAGTCGTGCGTGGAAGTTCACCTTCCAGCCCATGGACCAGCTGGTGCTGCTTGAGCCACGTGCGATGAGCGTCTTCTTCGCGCCTTCAGCCAGCTCGGGCGTACTGTGGGGCGTGATCTCGCTCCCAGGGAAGAGCCCGTAGAGATGCGATACGTGGCGGTGGTGTGGCTCGACCTCCTTGTAGTCCTCCATCCACTCCATGATGCGCCCGTCAGGGCCGAGGGTAGTGGGCTTGAGCTGGCGCAGTGCCGTGGAGAGGCTGTCGACGAAGGTGCGGTCACGACCGAGGGCCATCGCTGCCTCGCGTGTCGTGGAGAAGAGCTCGCGCAGGATCTGATTGTCCATCGTCGAGCCTGCAGCTACGGCGACGGCCTTGCCTTGGGGCGTGTAGTAGCTATTCTCAGGTGAGGTCGTGGGGACGTTGACGAGGTAGCCGCTCTTGGGATCCTTGACCAGAGTCGTGAGGAAGAAGCGTGCTGCTCCCTGCATCACGGGGTAGATGCGCTGCAGGTAAGCACGGTCTTGGCTGTAGCGATAGTGGTTGTAGAGGTGCTCACAGAGCCAAGCGGCGGAGGTATTCGTAGCGCCCCAGCTGGGATGCTCGCCAGGGGCGGTGAACTGCCATACGTTGCCGAGGACGTGCGTGACCCAGCCCTTAGCACGGTAGAAGGTGCGTGCTGTACGCTCACCCGAAGGTACGATGCTCTCGACCCAATCCGTGAGCGCCCCGACGGTCTCGGGGAGTGCGCCCTTCTCGGCAGGCCAGTAGTTCATCTGTAGGTTGATGTTCAGGTGGTAGTCCCCGTTCCAAGGTGCTTGGATGGTTTCGGTCCATATCCCCTGCAGGTTGGGGGGCAGAGCGCCAGGGCGTGTGCTGGAGATCAGGAGGTAGCGGCCCAGCTGCATATAGAGGGCAGCCAGTGCTGGGTCGCGCTCGGGGTGCTCGTAGTAAGCGATGAGGCGGCGCTGGATAGGCAGCGATGAGAGCGCTGGGTCGGAGCCGAGGAAGCGAGCCTGTACACGGTCCATCTGTGCGGTGAAGCGCTGGACGTGCTCAGCGAAGAGGTTGGCTTCGCCCACGGCCTTAGCTTGGAGCGTCTGCTCGATGCTTCGCGCCATGACGGGCAGGCGCTTGTCATAGTAGTTGGTGTTGTGCGCGATGTAGAGCTCGATCGTGGGGGCATTGACCACGAGCAGCTCATCGCCACGGGTGATGAGCGTACCGCCCTGAGGCAGGACGGGGCGCACGACGATGGCGTAGCTCATACCGCGGCCGCCCTTGCCGTCGGGGAGCTGGCCCGAGAGCGTCAAGAAGCCTGCTTCGGCTGCTGGGTGCCCATTCTCGGGGCGGGAGAGTGAGAGGCGCAGCGTGTCACGGCGGGCCTCTTCGCTGTGGTTCGTCAGGTGTACGACCTGTACCTCACGGCCGAGGGCGCTGTACAGACGCTTCGTGCGATAGGCTTGCCCGTCGACGACGAGGCTCTCCTTACTGACGCCTTCGCTGAGGCTCAGCCCACGGTAATAGCCACTGAGCTCGGGAGCCTTGTCCCAATTGAGGTGAAGGAAGCCGCCGACTTGGTAGCTGCCGTAGGGGGTGTTCGCGCCTTGTCCACGTCCGCTACCTACGCCACCACAGACGAAGGTGCGGTAGATGAGGTCTTCGGCTTCCTTAGCACGACCAGCGAGGAGGAGCTTACGGATGGCGGGGAGTTGCTTGTAGGCCTCGGCGTTCCAAGCTGTGGAGTCGACCGAGCCGCTCCACATGGAGCTTTCGTTGAGGGTGATCTTCTGATGCTGTACGCCACCATCGGAGAGCATCCCCAGACGGCCATTGCCGAGGGGGAGGGCCTCCATCATGCTCGTGGCGGGGCGATCGAAGAAATAGGTGAGGCTCTCGCGGTAAGCCTGGTCTACAGAGGTAGTCGTCTTAGCCCGCGGTGCCGCCGTCGTGGGGCTGGCGAAGGCGTTGCCTGCGCTGAGGGCTGCTGCGACGAGTGTGCAGCGAAGTAGGGTAGTATATGCCATAGGACTTGTGCAAGCGATATGGAAGCATCGGCTCCCGTTTGCCCGCAAAGATAAGCCATTCTTCCGCCCAAGCATCAGCCTCGCCTCTCAACTCCCTCCTCTCGGCCCTTCGCGGGGCTATAAAAAGGCCCAGCCCGCATCCCCCGAGCGTGGGGAATGCGGGCTGTAAGCCTTATGAAACTTGAGGGAAGGGGTCGTTTCTTAGATGACGCCCTGCTCGAGCATTGCCTGAGCTACCTTGAGGAAGCCAGCAACGTTAGCACCCTTGACGTAGTTGATGTAGTCTCCTTCACGGCCATGAGCCACGCACTGCTCGTGGATGTCGCTCATGATCTGGTGGAGCTTAGCATCGACTTCTTCGTTGGTCCAGTAGAGGTGCATAGCGTTCTGAGTCATTTCGAGACCAGAGGTAGCTACACCACCAGCGTTGACAGCCTTACCAGGAGCGAAGAGCATCTTCTTTTCTACGAAGTACTCAGCAGCTTCGGCCGTACAACCCATGTTCGATGTTTCAGCTACGATGGTTACGCCGTTAGCGTGGAGCATCTTAGCATCTTCTTCGTTCATTTCGTTCTGCGTAGCGCAAGGCATAGCGATGTCTACCTTCTGCTCCCAAGGCTTCTTGCCAGCGAAGAACTGAGCGTTGGGGAACTTCTTAGCGTAGTCAGAGACGACGTCGTTACCGCTGGAGCGGAGGTCAAGCAGCGCCTGGAACTTCTCGGGGGTGTTGATACCGTCTGGGTCGTAGACGTAGCCGTCAGGACCAGAGATGGTGACGACCTTAGCGCCGAGCTCCGTAGCCTTCTGAGCTACACCCCAAGCTACGTTACCGAAGCCAGAGATAGCTACCGTCTTGCCCTTGAGGTCGATGTTGTGCTGCTTGCAGATGTGCTGTACGAAGTAGACAGCGCCGAAGCCCGTAGATTCGGGACGCAGGCGAGAGCCACCGAAGGTGAAGCCCTTACCGGTCATCGTACCCGTGTGCTCGTTAGCAAGGCGCTTGTACTGACCGTACATGTAGGCGACTTCGCGACCACCTACACCGATGTCCCCTGCAGGTACGTCGGTGTCAGGACCGATGTGGCGCCACAGCTCACGCATGAAGCTCTGGCAGAAAGTCATGATTTCGCGGTCGCTCTTACCCTTAGGAGAGAAGTCGGCACCGCCCTTACCACCGCCCATAGGTAGCGTGGTGAGTGCATTCTTGAAGGTCTGTTCGAAGCCGAGGAACTTCAGGATAGAGAGGTTGACAGAGGGATGGAAGCGGATACCACCCTTGTATGGGCCGATAGCGTTGTTGAACTGTACGCGGTAGCCGATGTTCACATGGACTTTGCCTGCATCGTCGATCCAAGGTACACGGAAGGTAATGATACGGTCGGGCTCTACGAGGCGTTCCATGATAGCTGCCTTTTCGAACTCGGGGTGCTGGTTGTAGACTTCTTCTACAGAGAGAAGAACTTCCTTCACAGCCTGGAGGAATTCCTTTTCCCCAGGGTGCTTTGCCTCGAGCGAGGCCAAAATCTCAGCGGATTTCATAACTGATCGATCTAATAGTTTTGCGTGTACGGCTCGTGTAGGAGCCTTGATTTCACAGCAAATATATGCAATGATTTTTACCTTGACAAATGTCGTAGCTTCTTTTAATTTCTTAGGAAAGAAGCGCATCTACACGGCTTTTTCGCTATGTGTGAATAGGGGGGTGAAAGGCAAAATAGCTGGTGAAAATCGTGTGTTATCCCTCGGTATCGTGGCAAATCTTTTGCTTTTCACTTAACCCTCCTTCCCTGCATTCGTGAGTACAGCACACCGCCCTATATTAATAATGTATAGGAGGAGGGTGAAGGCGGTGGGGTGGGACGCACCTAACCGCGGCGGAAGAAGCGGGTGGGGTAGAGGGAGATGAGGAAGGAGAGCGCCGTCACCGAGATGAAGATGACGAGCATATCCAGCGGGCGCACATCCACGGGTAGCGCCATCGCTTCGATGCCGCTACCGGAGCGGATGATGCCGAAGCGTGCCTGTAGGAGGCAGAGTATCCAGCCTAAGAGCATGCCGACGCTGGTGCCTGTGAGGGCGATCAGTAGCCCCACACGGCGGAAGACTTGCTGCGTGAAGCTGGGTGGTGCACCGAGAGCGGTGAAGATACGGCTGTCGTCTTGCTTCTCGATGAGGAGCATAGCTAGCGAGCTGGCGACGTTGAAGGCCGCTAGTAGGAGGATGAAGAGAAGGATGAGATAGGTCATGACCTTCTCCATACGGATGAGGTAGGAGAGGTCGGGGTGCTGCTCTTCGCGGTCGAGGGCAGTAAGGCGATCGCCGTAGAGCGCCTTCACCTGCTGCTTGAAGTCGGAGGTCGTGACGCCCGAGCGGAGGTGGATGCCGAGAGCAGATACTTCGCTCTCCTCATAGTCGAGTACATCCTGTAGGTCAGCCAAGGGGAGGTAGATAGCAGCATCCGTCTCTTGGTTCGTGGGCTGATACTGCCCGATGACCCGTGCCTCGAGGCTCTGGAAGGACGAGGCGGGGGCTAAGGGATTAGTGAAGCCGAGGCGCTTGGGGAAGAGGACTTCGGCGGCGGGGCCATTGTGCTCGGTACGGCTGCTATCCTGCGGGAGCTGAATCGCTGCTCCGAGCTGGATGGGGGTGATGGGTGCGCCCTCGGCATCTACGAGGGTCGTCGTCGCATGGAGCTCGGGCACATCAGCTGCGCGCCCCATAGGGTAGACGGAGGCAAAGGCCGAGTCCACCCCGACGGCATCCACGACCCACTGCTGCTCCCCTACACGCAGGAGACCCTTGCTCTCTAGACGCAGGGCAATCGCTTCGGCGCCAGCCTCCGTGAGCTTAGCGCGGTAGTCGGGGAACTTCTTCAGGTCGAAGACCCCACCCTCCGTGTCTCTCAGGACGATATCGGCATCGACCTGCTCAGTAGCCCCGAGGATCATCGCCACATAGCCATTGTACACACCGACGACAGCCACCAGCGCCATGGCGACGACAGCGATGGCGACGGCAGAGAGTGCCGTCACGTAGTTCACTGCATGTAGACGGGTGCGGCTGAAGAGGTAGCGGAGAGCTATGCGGAAGCTGAGCACGGGCGAGAGGCGGGGACTGGGGAGATCGTTACTTGTCGTTCAGCCCGAGGAGGCTATCGATGCGCTCGAGGTAGTCGAGTGAGTCATCGATGAAGAAGGTCAGCTCGGGGAGCTTACGCAGCTGCTTGCCTACGCGTAGGCCCAGATCATAGCGGATGGTCTTCGCGCTGGAGCGAATTGACTCGAGTAGCTCTTCGGCCTTCTCCGAGGGGAAGATGCTCAGGCGTACACGAGCGATGCTGAGGTCGGGGCTCACAGTCACCGACGTCACGGTGATCAGTGTGCCGGGCATGCTCTGGGTCTGTATGCGGAAGAGGTCGCTGACCTCCTTTTGGATGAGTCGATTGATTCGGCTCATTCTTGTATTATCCATTCTCTCTATCTTTTTGAATTACGCTTACAAAGTTAGTCAAAGCTCGCCTCATCTCCCGCCTCTACAAGGGGTGGTCGGCGAAGGTCCGATGGCTGACTACCTATATATAGTACTTCATTCGGGGTGGGAGAGTGCTCGGCAAAGCCACTTCCTCGAAAAGAGAAGATCCCACTTGATACGCCCCGAGAGAGGAGCAGTATCAAGTGGGATCTTGCCTGAGGGACTATGTGCCAGAGAGCGTGCCCCTCCTAAGTCGGGATCGTTTGGCTAGTTGCCGTTAGCCTCGACTTTGTAAAATTCACTTGATAATGACTGTGAAGAGGTGAGTGTTACCTCCTTCTCGTAGGTCTTGAGGTACTTGTTCCCTCTATACTGCTTCACGCTCGTCTTCACCTTGATGGATGCAGGGGCATTATCGGGTCTGCGTACGATAATACCAACATATAGCCCCGAACCCTTGTGGGTGAAGGTCGTGCGATAGGACTTTGCGATGGGGTCTCTCCACTCGGAGTTGTAGATGGTCTGAGAGACGAGCTTGCCGTCACGGTAGATGTCAGATCCCCCTTGGGTATTGGCTGTGAAGTGGACGCTGATCGGAGCGGATGCACTGATCGAGATCTCTTGCTTCAGGTCTGCGCTGCCAAAGCCCCCGAATTCTCCGCCTGGCAGGTCACTCTTGCCACCGCAAGAGCTGAGCACTAAGGCAAAGGAGAAGAGGAGAAGAGATAGGATGCTGAGTCGGCGAAATGATTGTTTTGTAGCCATTTTACTTGTAGTTGATGATGAGGCGGAGGGAGGGTAGACCGAGCTATCCAGCTCCGCAGTAATGGTTCCGTTAAATGAATTGTACTTAGGGAAGGAGTGTAAGACAGGCTTCCTCTCCTTCCTTAGCTACAAACGAGAAAATGTATGAATATGTTGTCCTTTCGCGGAAATATGTCTGTGTATAATAGGATGCAGTAAATAGATGTAAACGGATTTCGCGGAGTACATACTTCGAGGCGGCTAAGAAATCTCCTCAGGATAGCTTGCTTTTGGTGTAAGGAAAGTGGGAGTATGATGAGCCCTCTTGCAAGGTGTAAGTCGCTCATAGAGGTGGTGTTGCTTGCTCGGGCGCTGGGAAGTTGCTACATTTGTTTCAGTGCTACGGCTGATCGTAGTGGCCTGACCTCTCGGTCTGATCACAAAAGAAGAAGGGTGAGAACCTCACTTAAGAGGCCCCACCCTGGATGTTCTCACAACGGAATAAACATGAATTCTTTACACAGAAGTTTGTATTAACAAGTGGGAAAGGATGGAGTTTGAAAGAGAATCCTAACTGTTCTTTGTTTGTTCATTCATACAGAGTCGAATGATGGCGATAGCTACAGGTCGAAGTTGCTTTTATTGTTGTCTGATTAGAATTTCGGTTGCGAAGACTATATGCCCTTGGATAAGCGAGTTTCCCTTATTTCCAGTTATCGGGTATTGTATACTTCTTCCCGGTCTCATAATCCTCAACGATATCAGGCATCTTTGACTGTATGAACTTGTTTAGGTTGACCTCTAATTTTACCACCTTCCCTTTGTTTGCTTGCATGTTTTTTGCTATGTCTTTGCAGTAAATTGTCGGAGGGAAGTATGCCCTTATCTTTTTTTCGCTGTAGTTCTTTTGTATAAACTCAATAGGTGGAAGTAAATCGCTATCAGCACTTACAAGGACGACAATGTCCGTTTTGTTTTGTACGCAGTCCCCAATCATACGTGTTGATATATTGACATCTGTCTTTTTCTCCTCGGGACGAGTTATGGAGTGTTTGCAATATGGGCATGATATTTGTTTTGCGATGTACTTCCCTCTAACGATTTCAAATTTGTCTCCATTGATAGCCCTATTGGCATTTAGGAAGGCACTCTGGCGGCTGCTTTTATCGGGATTAAGTGGAGAGGCGGTAAAGTAGATCACCCTGACAAGCTCCTGTTGGTCAGAAAGGAAACTTTGAAAGAATTTGACGATATCAATCCAATAAGCTTGTTGCCACTGGTTGTCTACATCCTTCTTAGCTTTAAGGCCATAGTAGAAATTGAATCCATCTACGTAGAATGTAACTCGCTGTTTCATTGTATGCTATTTTTGAAAAAAAAGCCACCATTGAGGTGGCTATATCCATCTAAGAAAAGATGGGGATTCAAGAGGTACTGCAAAGATACAAAGATCTTTTTAATTGCCAAATCGAGATACGAGAAATTGCTCCTTGCTTACATCAGATGTAGGGATAAATGTAAGTAAGAACTTTTTTACTTCTTTCGTGCTTTAGGGTTATCTAACTTTTTCATTTCACGATAACCCAGCTTAAGCTCTTTCTTTACTTTGGGTAACGCCTTCTCTTGTGGCAGATTTTCTGGCGTTGTGCCAGCACTTCTCTTTACCATATCACGCACTTCTCTCCCGACGTCAAGGTGGGTCTGTTCAAGCTGTGTCTGCCCTTTGATGTCACGGCTTTTGATTCGTTCTTCGGTCATGGTGACGCGGAAAAGGTTTGCCGCAAGCTCCGTACGACCCATGCCGTCAAAGAGCTTGGTCTTTTCAACGCCTCTTCGTTTTGCAAGTTTCCAAGATGGCATGTTGTACAACCCCATATAACCTGCGTTCTGAAACTTTGCATAATCTGAAACTTGCGCAACCTTAGCCACACCAGCAAGTGCCTTGTTGCCGTCGGTTAGTTCCTCTCGTATCAAGAGGCGGTCTATCTCATTATTGCCTTGTACATATAGCTCAAACTTTCGTGTCTGCTCAGCGAAATAGGCTTGTGCAGATGCAACTTCCTGCTTCTTTGCATCGCTATTCATAGCAGTCATATAGCAGGCAAATCGCGTTAGCTTGAAGTCTTGCACTTCTTTGCCATCTACCTCTCTTTTTACGGCGATAATATTCTCGTAATAAGGGATGTTGAGCGATACGAAGGCTTTTGTGGTGCGCTCTAAGACCTTCGTGAAAGCCTTAATGTCAGTGTATCCAAGCATAACCATCACTTCAGATGCCCACCAAAATGTAATCCCATTTTGGTTCTTGAAGTCCTCAAAGGTTATAATGGTTTTGTTTTTATCTATCATAATGACTCAATTTTATTTCACTAAGATAGTGCAATTTTCTGAGGCCTGCTTCTCTGCCAATCAAGAATCAGCAGTTTTATGTAGAGCAAGTAAACTTGGTTTTTTCTAGTACGCATATATGAATGTTGGTGATTGTATGTGTGTATATTCTACGTGTTTTTCTTTGCCTATTTCTTGCATGTACAATAGAATTGCATAACATGCCGTATTGGTTATTATGAAGATGAGGAAAGCTAACCACAATAAGACATCTATTGCTTAGGCTCTGTCGGATGAGGGAGACTAATCTTCTCTATGTGCCGACCAGAAGTTGATAAAGCTATCTGATAGTGGGCTTGAGTCCTTCCCCTTGATGATCTCAATGATGGATCTCACTGTATAGTAGGGAAGAAAAACAAAGCTGAAGAACAGTCCGAAGCCACGTGAGTAATACGCAGATCTTGCAGAAGCCCATAAATAGGTCGAAAAAGATACTATTCTCTATTGTCTAATTGTCTTGGGTTCACTCTCGAAGATAGTCGTTTTCTGTGAATTCCTTACCCTTCAATTAGTAGCAGCTCCAGTGAAATACGGAGTCTGAAAGCTAATCACAACAGAGGCTTGTTTACTATTGCACATCTGGTGGTTATTGTGATAGGTTGTTGGTCCGCTTCTGGATAAAAGTTGTGGACGAGTGGCAGATAAGTTTGGACTACGTACGTGGATCTAATATCTACGTACGTGGATATTTGGATTTATGTGCCTGGTCTTTAAGACTGCATGCATAGATAGAGAAAAACCACTACGTGAAGGCGCTTTTTCCTTCACGCGAATGACACTTTTTTCTCCGCTGAATAAGAGGAATACTTGCGATAAGGCGAAGGGCTTGTGTATCACTTCGGAGAGGTATAATCGTGTAAACCACTTTTGTCTTCCCGGCTGGGTATTGCTTGGTAGTCAGATGGTGTGTGAAGTAGTAATAGAGGGGCAGAGCTACAGCAATAGTTGTTTGCGCTCGGTTCAGTAGTGGTTTCATATACGAACTACTATTAGTTCGTAGGCGAAACGAATAGTCGTTTGACCCCCAAACCAGTAGTCGTTTGAGTGCAGACCAATAGTCGTTTGGGAATCGACTTTGCCTCAATATTGCTTCCGTATAAGGATGGGGCTTTGATCTCATTGATTAGGTGTCCTAAACTTATACTACCTTTGCAATGGTGAGGTACTCCGAATAGGGGACGTCGCCCCGATTAGACCTCATCCCTCGTATAAGCTGGGATGA
>ERZ773031.415-NODE-415-length-23408-cov-9.044876_pt1 | contig 23408 bp, 14 predicted proteins | sample MGYA00511666_ERZ773031 | MGnify/ENA primary metagenome ERZ773031 (study PRJEB29015, sample SAMEA2738135) | human oral metagenome | biome: human oral; feature: human-associated habitat; material: saliva | place: China | collected 2250 ...
CCACGGCGCGCCTGGGCAAGCTCATCGTGCGCCAGTACGAGGAGACCCACCGCTCCCACCACGTCATCGTGCTGGACACCTCCCGCGACGCGTGGGACCACGATTCGTTCGAAACCGCTGTGTCGGTCACAGGCTCGTTGGGTCTGTCGAACCTGCGCGAATCGCGCCCGGTGTCGGTGACGACGACGGAGACGTGGCTGCCTTCGACGGTCGCTATGCGTCTCTTGGACGCCCTTTCCGAAGTCTCGTCTAAGTCCTTCGGTGACCTTCCACTGCGCGTGCGCGAGGCCGTGGCCCAGCGCCCCGGAGTCTCCGCGCTCACTCTCATTGTCGGCCCCCAGACCTCGGACATGGAAGCCGCCCACCTGGCCCGACTGGCACCCATCGACGTGCCCGTGTCCATCATCCGTATCGGCGCGGATAAAGCGCGCGCCCGCCGAGACCTCGGACGAGGCATCCTCCTCGACTGTTCCACCCTGGATGACCTGCCGCGCATCATCGTCGCCGGGGGACTCGCATGAGCAAAAACACGAACACGAAACCCCGCGCCCAGCGCATCGACCCCCAGGACGAGGCCGTGGCGGCCCCGCCCGTCAAGGCCGATCCCCGCTCGCCGAACCACCCCACTCAGCCGCACGTTTCAAGCGGCGGCGGCCCACGTTCCGAGGAACACCCGCCCAAGTCGCGCACCACGCGGTCACGCCTACTGACAATCACGCAGCGCTTCGCGACGTTCCATACGCGCATGCCGATGTGGTCGCTGCTGGTCCTCGCGCTCCTTTTCGTCGGTCCCGTCGCCGCTTTCGAACCCGTCTTCGGCGGGGGAGTGGGCGCGATCGCCGCGGGCGCGGGCGTGGTCTGCGGCTTGACGATTGCCGCCGCGTCGACCAAGTGGCGCTGGGATTCCATCACGACTGTCCTGGTCGTCCTGGCAACCTACTTTTTATTGGGCAGCGCAGCGGCACTGCGCTCAGAGGCCCTCTTCGGGTTCCTGCCCACCGGCAAGACCCTCCAGGTCATGGTCCTGGGGTCCTTCCGCGCGTGGAAGGACCTGCTCACGCTGACCGCACCCGTGTCCGCGTACTCGGGTCCCGGCCTGGTCCCGTGGATGAGCGGCCTCGTCCTGTCCGTCCTGTCCGGTCTGATCACCGCGCGCGCCGGACGTGCTATGGCGGGTTCCATTCCACTGGTCGCGATGGGCGGCATCTCGGTGTTCTTCGGCCTGTCCGCCGTGCCGCTGCCCGTGTGGGCTGTCCTGATCTGGTGGGGTCTCCTTGCTGCCTGGTGGGCCGTCGCCGCCCAATACCAGCGCATCACGCTGGGACAGGACGTGCTGGTGGGCCGCTCCGGTGCGACCGGCGCGGAGAACACTCTCGGGCGCAGCTCCCGCTCCACCGTCTACGTGGGGACCCGCGTCCTCGGCGCGACCCTCATGCTGGCGATCTCGATAGGGGTGGCCCTGCCCGGCGCCTCTTACCTGGGTTCCTCGGGTACCCGCATCGTCGGTCGTGACCTCGTCGAGCCGCCCCTGGACATCCAGGCCTACCCCTCACCCATGGCCTCGTTCCGTCACTACACGACCGACCTGAAGGACGAGACGCTTCTGACCGTCTCTAACCTGCCTGAAAACCAGCGGGTGCGCATCGCTGCGATGGACGTCTACGACGGCACGACCTTCGGAATGTCCGAGAACCGTGGCGACGGGCACTCCGGTTATATCCCCGTCGAGACGACCATCCCTGGACGCGCTGAAGGGGATTCGACCGTCACCGTGTCGGCCATCGGCATGTCGGGCCCGTGGGTGCCCGTCCTGGGAACGCCCTCGCAGATTACGTTCGTCGGGGCGGACAGTGCTGGGCAGCAGGACGGCCTCTTCGTTGACACGTGGGGCAACGCGGCGCTGACCACTGGGCGCGCGGGAACGATGACCTACGACGTGCGCACCAGCTTCACGGATCCGGTGCGCGACGAGGACCTCGCCTCCCTGGCGGTCATGCCCAACACGTCCAAGGACACGAACGTGCCCGAAGGCATTGCCGAGAAAGCCACCGACCTGACGCAGAACGCGTCGACGTCGCTTGCGGCCGCCCGCGCAATCGAACACTACCTGTCAACCAACGGCTTCTACCTCAACGAGAACACCCAGTACTCGCGTCCGGGCGTGCGCACCGACCGACTCCAACGCATGCTCTCCGGGGATGAGAACCTGATCGGTGACGACCAACAGTACACGGCCCTCATGGCCCTCATGCTCCACGAGCTGGGCATTAACGCGCGCGTCGTCATGGGCGCCTACCCGGAGGGCGGCTCCCAGGGGGGTGCCGCCTCCCTGCGAGGCTCCGACATTCGTGCCTGGGTGGAGGTCGAGTTCGCGGGCGGCATTTGGGCCCTCTTCGACCCGACGCCACCGCGTGACCATACGCCGCAGACGCAGGTCCCCAAGCCTCGGTCCGTCCCGCGTCCGCAGGTCCTTCAGCCGCCGGATCCCCCGGAGGCTCCCGCTGAGCTGCCGCCGACGACACGCGATCAGAACGCTGATCCGGTCAAGCACCCCGACGGAGCTTTCCCCTGGGGTGTCGTCGCAGGCATTGCGGGCGGTATCCTCCTGATCCTGGTGCCTCCGTTGGCAATCCTGGCCTATAAGGCCGCGCGTCGTCGCCGTCGTCGCCGATCGGCTGCCTCCGGTGCTCTCATCGGCTCGTGGGACGAGGTCGTGGACTTGGCCGCTGATTCCGGCCTGGCCATCGAGGTGGGGCGTACGCGCCAGGAGACAGCCTGGTCGCTGGCGTCCCAGTGGGGCCTCGGCGAGCATCCGGGGGACCCGTTCGCACTGGTGACGGGCGAGGTACGCCACGGCGAGGACGGTTCGATCGACTCTGTCGAGGTGGACGAGGCCTCGGCGGCGCGCGGCCACTACGTGATCGACGGGTGGAGCCGCTTCGGGGACGACGTGCCGGCTCCGGTGGTGATCGCACGCTTTGCGGACGTCGCGGACTTCGCGTCCCATGGCGCTTCCCGTGACCGTGCGCGCGCGGCCTGGGTGCAGGTTGGGCAATTGCGTTCCCTGGTTGCCAGTCGCGTCGGCTTCTTGGTGCGTACGCGCCGCGCACTGTCCCTGCGCAGCGTGCGGATGCGTCGTAAGCTTCGCCTGAGCGCGTCAGTCGCGCGCACGATGAAGGAGGAGAGTCAGCAGTGAGCCCAGCTGTCGCGGGTATGCGAGGCCCTGAGATTCCGGGGTTCCGCTGGGTTCGCCCGCTCGGCCAGGGTGGCTTCGCGGACGTGTTCCTGTACCACCAGGAGTTGCCCAGCCGCGACGTGGCCATCAAGGTGGTGCGCGCGCAGGGCGACGAGCGGGGCACGCGTGAGTTGCATCGCGAAGCTGACGCGATGACGCTGCTCGCGGGGCACCCGTCGGTGGTGGAGCTTCACGGCGTCGGCACGACGTCTGACGGTCGCGCCTATCTGGTCATGGAGTACTGCCCGGTCGCTGACCTTCTCACTCAGGTGCGGGCCCGCCCGATGGCGCTGGACAGGGCGCTTGAGACGATGATTAAGATCAGCGGTGGCGTGGAGATGTTCCACCGCCTGGGCTACGTTCACCGCGACATTAAGCCGTCGAACATCATGCTGGATGCCTACGGCAAGCCGGTTCTCGCGGACTTCGGTGTCGCTTCGAAAGTGGGCAAGCTCGAGGTTGGTGCCTTCGATGGGTTTTCGGTCCTGTGGGCGCCCCCCGAACAGCAGGATGTCAATTCGCCTGCGTCCCCGTTGCAGGACGTGTGGGCGCTGGCCTCAACGACGTGGACGTTTATCACGGGTCGCAGCCCGTTTGAGGATCCGATTGGCGATAATTCAGCGGCGTCGATCGCGAATCGAGTTCAACGTGGGCGTATGCGCGGCCTGGGGCGCGCGGATGCTCCCGCTGAGCTGGAGCGCGTGCTGCGTGCCGCGATGGCGGTTGATCCGAGCGAGCGCACGCCCTCGGCAATGGAGTTCGGGCAGGGCCTGCAGCGCGTGCAAAAGGAGATGGGACTTCCTCGCACGGACATGGAGATCAAGGAGAGGCGCCCCAAGGCCACCGCGGCGCCCGTCGGCGCCGATCAGAAGACCCGGCTGCGCGGCGCTCCTGTCATTGATCCGGACAAGACGCGCCTGCGGCCACAGTCCTATTCCTTTGAGGGAGGGGCGGGTTCGGGTGGGGTCGAGGCCGTGGCTGATTCGTGGAAAATCGAGCGGGCATCGGACGTGGATGAGGCTTCGGGTGGGCGCGTCGCCGAGGAATCGGCGGCGTCCAAGCGGAGTGTTAACCCTGTGGTCGCCGTGGGGCTGGCGCTACTGGCTGCCGTGATCGCCGCGGGCCTGGTCGTGGGGATGCTGCGCGGTGAGGGGTCTTTCACGCGCATCGCCCCCGACAAGGAAACGACAGCTGCGGCGAACAACCCGGAAGATGCGCTCGGAGCCGCCCCCCCGCCGGTGACGAACCTGACGGGTGAGTATTCCGGGGGTGAGGTGACGTGGACGTGGAGTGCCCCTGATGGGCCGGCGAAGTCTGACATCTCATACTCCTACGAGGTTGTTGGCGCGGTCGGTGAGTCGCGCGGCAGCGTCGATGTGACCACGGTGAGTGTCGAAGGAACAACCGGCGAGAACTGCGTGGAGGTGACGACAGTGTCGCGTTCCTCGGGGCGCATGTCGGACCCTGTGCGTCAGTGCCTGGACGTTCCCTGACCATCTGTGTGTCGCGTGCCGCCGAGGTTCGTGCCCCCGTGTGTTTTGAGATAGTCTGATAATGGCCCGTTGTCCGCGGGTGAGGTTGTTGGGAGAGTGGTGAGCGCCGTGGCGAAAAGTGACCGCGTATCGAAGCTGCTTCGTCGGGCGTTTCGTCGGCTCCCCGCGATCGGCGTCCTGATCGTCACAACGGCGCTCGTTGTCATTGCGATTGTGCACCGCGGCATCGAGGTGACAGAACTGGACGTGGACGATGGTGGCATCTGGGTCACGAAGGGGTCAGACCTGTCCCTGGGACACTTGAACTACGACGCCCTCACCTTTGACGGTTTTGTATCGACCCCAAGCGCGCAGGTTGCTCTGGGCCAGGACGGTCGCACGGTCACCATCGGTGACGACACGACGCACTCCGTGGCATCCGTTGACGTCGCGGCCATGAAACTCGGCGGCGCGACCACCCTGCCCGAGGGTTCCCAGGTGGTTCAAGGCGCAACGACGATCGCCGTCCTCGACGCCTCAGCCGGGTATCTGTGGGTGGGCGACGCCAACCACCCTGACTCCCTCAAGTACGAAGACACGGAGGCGATCGCCGACGGACTTGCCAGCGGAGTCGTGACCGTATCCACGACGGGAACGGTGTTCGCCTACGCTCCGCAGTACGCGACCCTGACGACAGTCAGCCGCGCCGGGGCCACATGGACCGCCTCGAAGAAGACGATCGACGGAATCTCTGCCGGGGATGACCTGACGATCACGGCCGTGGGCGACAAACCCGTCATCTACGATGCGACGACGAACAGCGTCGTTATGCCCGCAGGTCGTTCGCGCGCTTTGAGCGGCGACGGGGTTGCACCCGGCGCGGTCCTGCAGATACCCGGACCCACAGCATCCTCCGTTCTCCTGGCGACCCCCGACTCCCTCGTGAGCGTGCCCCTGAACGGCTCTGCCCCCACGGTGACCCCCGCGCAAGAGGGTGCAAGTATCGCTGGAGTGGCCGCCCCACCGGCCTTCCATCAGGGCTGCGCGTTCGGCGCGTGGGGCGGTTCGGGCGCTGCAATCCGCATGTGCCAGAGCGGTACTCAACGTTACGCGGACGTGGAAAACCTCGCCGCCGCCCAGCACCCCGTCTTTCGAGTCAACCGCACCCGCATTGTCCTCAACGACGTCGAAACCGGCACCGTGTGGCTGCCGGAGCGGGACATGGTCATGATCGACAACTGGGATCAGGACAACCCGGACGACACCCAAGTCGACTCCGAGGACCCTAACCCTGACCTGCTGGAGCAGATCAGCGACCCACAGCGCAACGAAAAGAACACGCCGCCCACCGCCGTTGACGACGAGTTTGGCGTGCGCCCCGGCAAATCCACGCTCCTGCCGGTCCTCCAAAACGACTCCGACCCCGACGGTGACGTGCTCACTGCAGAGGCGACCTCGCAGCCGTCGTTCGGCAACGTCGTCGTCACGCGCGGCGGACGTGCCCTCCAGATCACCGGCGTCGCCGACGACGCGCAGGGATCGGGTTCCTTCACGTATTCCGCATCCGACGGCTTGGCCTCGGCTACCGCGAATGTCTCTCTGCGCGTGCACCCGTGGAGCGAAAACGCGGGCCCCAAGCGCGTCCACGACGCCAACGTGAAACTGGGGTCGGGCGCGCAGATCGAATACAACGTGCTGGCCGACTGGATCGACCCGGACGGGGACCAAATCTTCCTCGAGCGCGCCGAAGGTTCGGAGGGCCTGTCGGTCCAGTTCTCCGAGGACGGAACGCTCTCGATCCGTGACCTCGGAGCGGGCGCCGGGCCTCGTCAAGTGAGCGTGTACGTCTCTGACGGGTGGATCACGACCGAAGGCGAACTGACCGTCCTCGTCCAAGAACCCGGAAACATCGCGCCTATCGCCAACGCCGACTTCTACGTTGCACGCGTCGGCGAACCCCTCATCGTAGCGCCTCTGGCGAACGACACGGACCCTAACGGCGATGTCCTAACGCTTACGAAGGTCTCAACTGCGCCGGCCTCAACGACCCTGGTTCCCGACCTGGAACTGGGAACCGTGACATTCACCGGCTCGCAGGTGGGTTCCTACGAGTTCACGTACACCGTCAGCGATGGGCCGCAGGCCGTCGTCGGTGTCGTCCGCATCGACGTCGTCTCGGGCGATGAGCATGCGGCACCCGTAGCCGAAGACGACATCGCGATCCTGCCGTCGGGCGGTTCCGCCCTGGTAGCCCCGCTGGCCAACGACACGGACCCGTCGGGCGGTGTCCTCGTCGTCCAATCCATTGACGTGAACGCGGGCTCGGGAATCGACGTCGCGCTCATCGACCGTCACCTCCTGCGCGTGACCGCCCCCGCGGGCATCGACGACGTCGTGCGTTTCACCTATACGGTGTCTAACGGTTCCGGGTCGGCCACGGCCTCGGTCGCCGTCATTCCGACGCGAGCGAAGGACGACCGCGCTCCGCTCGAACTGCAAAACGATTCGGCGAAAGTGCGTGTCGGGGACATCGCGTCCATCCAGGTCCTGGCCAACGACCGCTCCCCGTCGGGCCTACAGATGAGCGTCTCGTCCTCCCTGGCGGGCACGGTTGACTCCGAGTACGGGCACGCGTTCGTCACCGGTAACCTCGTGCGTTTCGAGGCGGGCCAGACGACGGGCCGCGTCGACGTCACCTACACGGTTTCTGACACGGCGGGCAACACGGCGAGCGCGACCGCGACTTTCAACGTGATCGGAGCCGAACAGGCGAACTCCGCGCCCCAGCCCAAGGCCCTGACGGCCTGGGCGGCCGCCGGTCAAACAATCCGCATCCCCGTCCCCCTCAATGGCATCGACCCCGACGGAGACTCGGTGACGTTGGTCGGCATCGACCAACCCCCGACGATGGGTACAGCGACGTTGGGCACCGAGTGGATTGAATACACGCCGGGCGAAGATGCGTCGGGAACAGACGTGTTCACCTACACGGTCGAGGACCGACTGGGCCGCCAAGCGAAGGCTCGCGTGCGCGTGGGGGTCGCACCGCCCTCGGATCTCAACCACGACCCCGTCGCCATCCCCGACGTGGTTAAGGCGCGGCCCGGACGCACCATCGAGGTCAATGTGCTGTCCAACGACGTTGACCCTGACGGCGACACCCTCAAGCTGCGTGAGGGCTCCCTTGAGTCCTCGAACTCGCAGGTGAGCGCCTCGGTCGTGTCTGCGACCTCCGTGTCGGTGACGACGCCCGCGGAAACCAACCCCTTCGTCGTCACCTATGTGGTTGAGGATGGGCGCGGCGGCAGTGCGACGGGCCAGCTGACGATCAACGTCGAAGCGGACGCGCCCCTCATGGCGCCGATCGCCCGCGACGACGTGGTTTCCCTGTCGGACGTGCCGCGTGACGGTGCGCCGGTGGAGGTCAGTGTGCTGTCCAACGATGAGGATCCCGACGGTGCGCTCGCTGACCTCACTATTTCATCGAGCGGCACGGGTGTGAGCGCGGACAACACCACCCACAAGGTGACGGTGACCCCGGATAAGGATCGGCGCCTCGTCGTCTATACGATCACCGACCAGGACGGCCTGTCCTCCTCGGCTGTCGTGTCGGTGCCCGGCGCGGAGCGTAAAGTACCCGCAGTCAACCCTTCGCGCGTCCCCATCCGCGTGAAGGCGGGCGAATCGAAGACCCTGAACCTTGACGACTACGTGATGGTTAAGCGTGACGCGCGCGCCTATATTCGCGACACGTCAACGGTGCGCGGGGGCGCCGGACTGACGAACCTGACTGCGGACGAGACGTCGATATCCTTTACGGTCGACCCCACCTACGTGGGTAAGACTTTCATTAACGTTGAGGTTTTCGATGGGCGTGAAGGCGACGATTCGGCGACCTCGGCGTCGCTGACGCTGCCGATTACCGTGGAGGCAACACAGAACCATCCTCCGACGATCACGCCGACGATCATTCGCGTCGCAGCGGGCGAGGACACCAGCGTGGACCTGCCCCTCATGGTCAAGGATCCTGACACCCCTGACACGTCTTCGTTCACTTACCGCATTTCCGACGTCCCCTCGGGCATCACGGTGCGAAACGTGACGGATACGCAGCTGTCCGTCAGCGCGGAACCAGGGACGAGGTCGGGGCCCGTCGGGTCGTTGACGCTTAGCGTGGACGACGGCTCGGGAAGCCCGGTTAGTGCGAAGGTGCCGATCGAGGTCGTGGCATCGACGCGCGCACTGATTCAGACTTCGCTCGCGCAGATTATTGCGGACGCCGGACGGACGGTGAACGTGGATCTGACGCAGTACACGACGAACCCGTTCCCGGATACGCCGATCACGATTCAGCGGGCAACCGTTGAGGTTGGCGAGGGGACCGTGGATCCGCAGGGCACGGTCCTGGCCGTGAGTCCGCGGGCGGGATTCCACGGCAATATGGTGATCGTGTATCGCGTCGTTGATAAGACGCTGGATTCCTCGCGGACGGTTGAGGGTCGCGTGTCGGTGACGGTGCGTGACCGTCCGGACGCGCCAGAAAACGTTCAGGTGACGCCCACCGGTGCGGGGCGCGCCAGCGTGTCCTTCACGCCCGGTGCTGATAACGGCGCGCGCATCACCAAGTACACGGTGACCGGCTCTCATGGCGGGTCCGCGGTGTGCGAACAGACGGTGTGCGAGGTCAGTGGTCTGACCAACGGCATCAAGCATTCCTTCACCGTTGTCGCGAGCAACGCCGTGGGGGACTCGGATCCGTCGGCTGCCTCCAGCGAGGTGCTCGTCGACGCTGCTCCCGCGCGCATGGCCGTCCCGACCCTGTCCGCCGGCGACGGCCAGGTCACCGTATCGTGGAGTGCTCCTTCCAATGAGGGGTCCCCGATCACTAAGTACGAGATTTCGCTCAATGGCGGCGACGGCTCAAGCCATCAGGCGTCGGCGGGCGGCGGCGCGACCTCAACAACCGTGTCCGGTCTGACGAACGGCACGAACTATTCGGTGTCGATCGTGGCTCGAAACAGCGCCGACAAGCAGGCCGAGTGGTCCGAGTTGGCGACGGTGACCCCGCACGGTAACCCTGACCCCGCCAGGGACATTACCCTCACGCACGTGGGGTCGGCCCACGACGGTTCGTCGGGCACCGTCGATATTTCATGGAAGGTGGACAGTAGCGGCGGCACCGGGTGGGGGACGACGACGATCACCGTGGATGGGCAGGAAAAGTCGCTCGATGGGGGTGTCACGTCCGCTCGATTCGACGACGTTACCCCGGGTGACCGCGTGAGCGTGACCATCAAGTTGACGAACGCGGAAGGTGACCACTCTTCGGTTTCTAAGGTGTTCTCGCTGTCGACTGTGCCGATGGCGATTGGCGCACCGACTCTGTCGGGGACGGGCCGGGCTGGCGAGCTGAGCGTGAGCGGCCTGCGCAAAGCCGCGGGTAACGGCTTCTCCAGCGATGAGTTGACCCTGCATTACGGGACGAGCGAGGAGTTGTGTGCCAGCGGGCCGACGATCAGCGACGGTGGAACGATTCACGGGACCGGCACCAGGCCACTCACCTACTACTTCTGCCAGGTCGGAACGGCGACGTCGGGGCGGCCCGTGGCCTCGAGCGCGGTGCCCGCGGTGGGGCAGCCGATCGCGCCTCCGACGCTGTCGGGTGTCACGATCGCGAGCGCCGGTGCCGGAGCGGTAACCATTAACCTCGGCACGATCGAGGCCTACCCGAACGTCACGTCGGTGACGGCGATCGTAAACGGACAGCAGTACGACATGATGGGGATGTCATCCAGGACGGTGACCGGCCTGCCTGAGGGCATCTGGGTCAGCGCAACGGTTGTCGTCAAGAACCCTCAAGGCGAGGCTTCAGTCACCTCCAACACCACGACGACCGGACTTAACGTGTCCGCGAAGTGGGTCGACACCTGCAACTCGGATGTCGCCAAGGAAGTGCCCGGACAGGCGTGCCACACGTTCAACCTGGTTGCTCCCGGCTTCACGCCGGGTATGTCGGCGACGCACGTATGCAAGGTGAGTTCCGACGTCGATCCGGGGCGCCTGCGCGAGGTCACCGTCTCCGGACCCGAGGTTGCGTCGGGGATCCCGACGCTCAAAGGCTCCCAGGACGAGATGAACGGTCACGTCGTCATTCACAGTTGCGAACCGCGCTGAGAGCCGACGAAGCCTTGGAGGAAACAAACGATGAGAGGAGTGCCATGGCGGCAGTGAACGCTGACTTCGGTTCGACGGGCCGATCGCGCGCCTGGCGAGCCGTCTCCTCGGCGCGCCAGAGAGTAGGCACCCGCCTTCGGGCAATCCCTGGCATGCGCCACATGCTGGAGGCCTGCGCCGTCGTCACTCCCTTCGGGTGGCTGGTGATCGCATCGGCGATCGCTGGCAGTGTGGGTGCTATGGCAGCGGGTTGGGCGGAGTCCTTCGCCCTGGCTATCGTCTGCGTTACCCTGCTGGTCATCGCTATCGTCCTGATCGCAGCGCCCTCCCCGTACCGCGTGTCGCTGCGCCTGCCGCAGGAGAGAGTGTCGGCGGGGCAGACGGCGCTCGCAGAGATCCGCGTCGTCAACGACACGGCGCGCCGCGGCGGCACCGAGGTCATTGAGCTGCCCATCGGCGCGGGCGTCGCGGAGTTCGTGGTCCCCGGCGTGTCTTCCCATCGCACGTGGGACGAGTTCTTCTCCGTTGTCACGCGCCGCCGTGGCGTCATCGAGATCGGGCCTGCGCGCACCGTGCGCTCGGACGGCCTGGGTTTGCTGCGCCGCGTGCGTTCCTGGGATAACCCGGTGACCCTGTACGTTCACCCGCGCACGGTCCGCGTGCCTTTCGACGCGACCGGCTTCCAGGTTGATGTCGAGGGCGTGGTGACCGCGAAGCTGTCCAGTTCCGACGTGTCGTTCCACGCGCTGCGCGACTATGAGCCGGGCGACGACCGGCGCGCCGTGCACTGGCAGTCCACGGCGCGCCTGGGCAAGCTCATCGTGCGCCAGTACGAAGAGACGCACCGCTCCCACCACCTGATCGTGCTCGACACGGCCCGCTCCTCATGGGACCGTGACTCCTTTGAGGACGGGATCTCGGTGGCCGCCTCCCTCGCCCTGTCAGGTATCGCAGCCTCACGTACGGTGTCGTTCGCGGCGGGTAAACGGTGGGTGCCCACGACCACAGCGGTTTCGATGCTCGACACCCTCGCATCCCTGTCTTTCAGTGGACGCTCCGACATCACGGCCCGCGTGCGCCGCGCCTTCGCCTCGTGTCCCTCGGCCTCGTATGTGAGCGTCATCGCGCCTTCCTCGGTCAGCGACGAGGAAGCCGCTCACCTCGCGCAGGTTACCCCCAGGGACGTGACCGTCCAGGTGCTGCGCATTAACCCGAAGCAGCGGGCGAGGCGCCGCAGCCTCGAGGGCGGCGTGCTCTTCGACTGCCCGTCGCTGCAAGAATTGGCGCACTTGGTGGGTGGTCTGCGATGACCGTCGACGCTGTGAGCCGGGCCAGGCCCCGCCTGCCCCTCCTGTCTTTCTTTGCGCTCGCCGTGCTCTTCACGGGCCCGGTCCTCACGCACGAGGCCGTGTTCGGCTCATACGCGGGCCTGATAGCAGCCGGAGCTGGCGTCGGCGTCGGCCTGGGGATTGCTGCGGCTTCGACCCGCTGGTCGTGGGACACTTTGTCCACGCTCGCGGTCGTCCTCGTCGTCTACTTCCTGGTGGGCGGCCCTATCGCGCTGCCGTCGACTGTGCGCTGGGGCGTTGTCCCCACGACGGACACCCTGCTGACGCTCGTGCGCGGCGCTGTGGACTCCTGGAAGGACCTACTGACCCTGACGCCGCCGGCCGCCTCCTACGTGGGTCCCGCTCTTGTCCCGTGGATAACCGGCCTGGTCTGCGCGCTCGCCGCCGGCCTCGTCTCTGTGCGATGGGGCCGCCCACTCCTCGGCGTCCTTCCCATCGCCCTCATGGGCGTCGTGGGCCTGGCGTTCGGCCCGTCCGGGCTGGTTCCGCCCGTGTGGCCGTTCATGGTGTGGGTCGCCGGCGCTTTCCTGTGGCTCGCGTGGGCGTCCTCCCACCAGCGCCTGTCCCTCGGGCTTGACGTGTCCGTTAATCGACGAGGCCGCGGCGGTGCCAGCACTGCGACTGCTTCCACGCGCGGTCCCTCCCGTCAGGCCGTGTTCCGTTCGCGTCGTCTGCTGGCCTCGTCCCTGATGATCGCGCTCGCGGTCGGCGTGGCCCTGCCGGTGACCGCGACGTGGGGGCCGGTGGGCCGACGCATCGTGGCGCGTGAGCTGGTGGAACCGCCGTTCAACGTGCGACAGTACCCGTCTCCGCTGGCAGCTTTCCGTCACTACAAGAAGGATCTGGCTGAGCAGCCCGTCATGACGGTGCAGGGCCTGCCTGCACACACGCGCATTCGCCTGGCGGCCCTCGACGTCTATGACGGGACGACGTTCACGATGAGCGCCCCGAAGACCCAGGCCTCGTCAGTGACGGTCGCGCAACCTGATGGGACCGCGCAGGTGGTGAACGTGCGCAACGGTTACGTGTCGGTGGGGTCCTCGATCCCGCGTGTTGGCACGCAGGCTGACGACTCCACTTTCACGGCGACGATCGAGACATCGGGGATCGTGGGTCCGTGGGTGCCCGTGGCTGGCAACGTGCGTGAGTTGACGTTTAGCGGGGAGAACGCGAGCAGCCAGCAGGAAGGCCTGCGTTTTGACATGTGGGCTAACGCTGCGTTGACCACCGGCGTGCCCGCGCAGCCGCAAACGCTGACGGTCCGATCGGATGCGGTTGTGACCCCCACGGACTCCCAATTCGCTGGCGCCACGCCTGTTAAGTTCCACGCGGATACGGATGAACCCTACCCCACGGGTCTCGACGCTTTCATGGCGACGATCGTGGGCAGCGCGTCAACGCCGATTGAAAAGGCGCGTGCGATCGAGCAGTATCTGCACAACGAAGGCTTCTACCTCACGGAAAACACCGACCAGTCGCGCCCAGGACACAATCTCAATCGCCTGTCGACGATGATTTCAGATAGCGGCGACATGATCGGCGACGACGAGCAGTACGCGGCGCTCATGGCGCTCATGCTGCATCAGCTGGGGTGGAACGCGCGCGTCGTGATCGGCGCGTACCCGTCGGGCGAGCCGACAGACACGACGACCCTGCTGGGTACCGACATGCACGCGTGGGTGGAAATGGAGTTTTCGGACACGGGCTGGGCCGTTTTCGACCCGACCCCCGACAAGGACCGCACGCCAGAGTCGAAGTCGCACACGAAGAAGAACTCGCCGCGTCCCCAGGTCCTTCAGCCGCCGGAGCCTCCCGAGGAACCCGTCGAGCTGCCCCCGGTCAACCGTGACCAGGACGTGGCAGCGAAAGAGCCGCCGGGCGCGGGCATCCCATGGCTGATGATTGGCGGTATTTCAGGGTCACTGTTCCTGCTCCTCCTCCCCTTCGTGTTCATCATGGCCCTCAAAGCCAGGCGCACCCGCGTGCGGCGCAAGGCTTCACCCGGCGTGGCCCTCGTGGGGTCGTGGGACGAGGTTGTCGACATGGCGATAGACGCGGGTGTGCGTGTGCGCGCCGATCAGACGCGTCAGGAGACGGCGTGGGCTTTAGCGTCGTTCTGGAAGCTACGTGAGGGCCAGGATGACGAGGCGCCGGAGGGTGAGCGCGTCGCGTCCCAGGCGTCGACATCTGCCCTCATTCCCGGCTGGACACTGTTCCGCGAGACAGTCCCGATGACCGTGGCGATCGCTCGTCGCGCCGACATCGCTGACTTCGCGGAGGCGACGGGCGGCCCGAAGGAAGCCGAGTCCGCATGGTCGGACGTGGATCAGCTGAAACGCTCCCTGGCGTCCTCCGCGAGCGTGTGGGTGCGCCTGCGCCGCCGTTTCTCGCTGCGTTCGCTGCTGCGCGCGTGGAGCCGCACGCCGGTCGCGCTGAAGAAACAGGGACGAGGCATGGGTCCGGCCACCGATGACGGCGAGGACGTGGATGGTCCCTCGGAGCACACCCAAAGCGTGAGGAGGAAGTCATGACACCGGGAGGCATCGTAGGCCAGGGTCCTCACATTGAGGGTTTCCGCTGGATTCGCGCCCTCGGCTCGGGCGGCTTCGCGGACGTCCACCTGTATCATCAGCAGGTTCCCTCGCGCGACGTTGCGATTAAGATCGCGCGGTCGAACGTTGAGGGTGGCAACGATGCGGTCCGCTGCGAGGCGGACGCGATGGCTCGCGTGTCGAGCCACCCCGCCATCGTCGACCTCTACGGCGTGGGGTCGCTGCAAGACGGCCGCCAGTTCCTGATCATGGAGTACTGCCCGGTCGCCGACATCGCCGATCAGGTGCGGGCCCGACCCATGGATGTGGCTTCAGCCCTGGACATGATGATCCGCATTTCCGCGGGCGTGGAAATGCTGCACCGATCGGGATACGTGCACCGCGACATTAAACCCGGCAATATCATGCTGGACGCCTACAAGGCGCCGGTGCTCGCCGACTTCGGCGTGAGTGCGCGCATCGGTCAGGGTGGCGGCAGCGCCGATGGGTTCTCGGTCCTGTGGGCGCCGCCGGAACAACACGACGGCGCTGCGCCCGCGGAACCCTCACAGGACGTGTGGGCGTTGGCGTCGTGCCTGTGGACGCTGCTCGTGGGGCGCAGTCCTTTCGAGGACCCGATCGGGGATAATTCGACGGTTGCGGTCGCTATGCGCGTGCGTTCGGGGCGTGCGCGATCGGTGGCCCGCGCTGACGTGCCGGTCGAATTGGACGAGGTGCTGCGCGCCGCGATGACGCTCGACCCTTCGCGCAGGACGCACAGCGCTTTGGCTTTTGCGCAGTCGTTGCAGGGTATCCAGCGTCTTATCGGCCTGCCGGAAACGCCGATCGAGGTGCGCGATGCGTCCCGCGGTTGCGAGCCCGGCCAGCCGAGCGCCTCCAGCGCGGGTGGGTTCCCCGTGCCGATTGCGTCCCAGGATGTGGGGACGAGGCCTCGGGCGACGTCTGCGGCGCAGGATGCGACGATCCGTTCGGGCGCGGGATTTGACTTTTCAGAGTCGGGCGTCGTGCCGGTGGCGGACTCGTGGCACCACCCGCGCAACGTGTCGACGGGACGCGCTGAGGCGGCCTCGTTTGAGGATGAGGAAGAGAGCGTCGGGCGCCGCGTGTCTTTTCCGGCGGTCGTGGCGCTCGTGCTTGTCGCCGCGGTCGTGATAGCTGGCCTGGTCGTGGCAATGCTGACCGGTGGCGGGCATTCGATCCGCATCGACCCCGCAGAATCGCCGACCGCGCGAGGGGAAGAGCCGAACGGGCTGACGGTTCCGCCGGCGGCTCCCAGCGGGCTGAGCGGTCGCCTGGAGGGCGGGTCAATCGTGTGGACGTGGAGTGCACCCGACGATCCGAACTACGCGAGCGACCAGCTGATGTTCCAATACCGGCTTGAACGCCCGGGGGAATCACCGATGGGCGCGTCCACTCCCGTCGCTTCCGTGACGGCGCCGGCGCTACCCGGCGGCGACAACTGTCTGACAGTGCGTACGGTTGTGTCGGCCTCGGGCCTTCAATCGCAGTCAATTAGCGCCTGCGTCGCGGTCGAGTAGCGGCTGCGTCGTGCCCGGCGGTGCCCTTAACGACGCCGCTAGCGTTTGGTGCGGCCCGGCTGACGCAGCCACGACACGACGACCAGGCAACCGAGGAACGTCGCGCATCCCAGCGCGATAGCGACAACAGTGAGGTTTGTGCGTGTGCGAGCCGCTTCACCTGAGGCGCGCTGCGTGACCGGCAGAGTGAGAGGGGTGTCCTGGCCGCTGGTGCCGGTCATCGGGTTGACGGGTCCGTCAATGCGGGCGGTCGCGGACACGGTGATGGCTGCGTAGGGGTTAACCATTCCCCAGCCGACACCGTTGGATCTGGCGGCGGGACTTACGCGCCGCGCGGTGGCCTCGAGACGCCACTTCCACATGGCGGGACCCTCATCGGGGTGAGCAGACGCGACGAGGGCGGCGGCTCCCGCAGCGTAGGCGCTCGCGAAAGACGAACTGCCGGTGGTCTCGTTGTTAGCTTCGCCGGTCAGACAGTCGCCGCCGGCGAGCGCCGTGGTGAGCGACGAAATGGAGGGCGCAGCGACGTCGACGTGCACGCCCGAGACTTGCCCACCGTCGGGCACGCCACCGGTCGCGCTGGTTACAGCGAGCGCGTCAGGGTGGGCGGCGGGGTAGCGTGGCACCGTGTCCGTTCCATACTGTTGGACGATTTGCGTCTGCGCGTTGCCCGCCGACGCGACCACGAGGGATCCCTGAGCGGTCGCCGATGCCACGGCCTCGTCGAGTCGAGAATCCTGCTCGATTTGTGATTGGGGGACGACGATGATCTGCGCCCCCTGGCTGGCGGCCCACGCGATTCCCTGCGCGGTTTTTCCAGCGTCAAGCCCGGTCTGACCGTTCTGAGGGTCCTCGTTGAACGTGTCGTACACGCGCACGGGGAGCAGGGCGACGCGCGGAGCAACCCCCTCGAGGGCGGATTGCTCGGGCAGGAGCCGGGAGGCGATAATGCCCGCCACCTGCGTGCCGTGCCCGTAGGTGTCGGTACGCCCATCCCCGCCGGAAGACACCAGGTCAAGGCCCGGCAGGACGATGGAACCGGATGGAAAGCGGGCGGAATCCTCGCCGCGGTCCGTGGAGGGACCCACGGGAACGAAGTGTTTGCTGGACGGGCTGATACCCGAATCGACGATGGCGACGGTGACGTTACCGCCCTTCGTGATGTTCCAGGCGCGTTCGAGATCGAGGCGTTTGTCGGTCGTATTCGCGTAGGTGGCGATGAACTCGGTGCTGGTCAGGCAGCTGCCGGCGTTCGGGTCGGCGGCGGGGGCTAGGATGCTCGCGCGCGCGTCGAGGACGTCCGCCCGGGCGGGGGTGGGTCCGGCCAGGGTCAAGCAGGCGCCCGCGAGGATGCACACGCCCGCGCTCATGGCGCGACGTGCGCCGGTGGTGCGCGTCGCCTGGCACCTCATGACCTGCCCCCACCGGCAACCTCCCGGCGGGCGGCACGGTTCGATAGTTCGACGCCGGTCGGGATGAGTTCGAGCCACTGCTCGGGGACGGGCTGGATGAACTGAGCGTTCCATCCGAGGCGCTGGAGGGTATCGTTCTGGTCCTCGCCGAGGGAGTGACGCAGTCCCAGGTCTGAGACGAACGTGAGCGGCGGGTCGCTCTGACCGTTGCTGGAGCCCTGGGCGAGGGTACCGTAGCCGGATTTAACCAGCGCAGCTCCGGGCGAATACGAGGCAGGAACATTGGCCGTGGGGTCCAGGTTCCAGGAGGCGCGACGTGCGCCGTCCTGGGACATGACGGTCAGGGTAGCGTGGGCGGAACTGGCAGCCTGCTTGTTCGCGTTAGGGGTCCCTGCGGCCGACTGGCCGCGGTCCAGGCTCGCGCAGGGCACCTGATCGCGGACGCGGATTACCTTCGGGTTGTCGTCGTCGGATCCTGCGCCGGTGGAGTCCGAATCGAAGGGGTAGAGGCCTTCGAGCTGCGCCCATTCGCTGGGGAAAGGCGAGGGTTCGATGTCGGTTTGAGCGACTGTGAAGGACTGGGCGAAGGCCCCTGGCTGGAGGGCGAGCGCGCCCTCGATAGTGCCGTTGGGTGCTGCGGTCGTGCCCTCGTAAAGTGCGGCGGCCAGCGGCGACAGGGGGTAGGCGTGTCCGGAGGAGACCAGCACGTAGTAGGTCGTGGTTCCCGTGTCTTTGACGGCGACGATGCTTCCCTGACGCAGGGAACCGTTATTTTGGGGGTACGAGGCCATGGCCCCGCCGGGTTCGTCGACGCTCCAGGTGGTCAGGTCGGGGCTGTCGTCGAAGAGCGAGAGCCAATTGGGGTCGACGGCGATGGGGGAGGAGCCGATACGCAGCCGTGCGACGATGTCTCCTGCGCTGGAGGGGACCCGGAACTTGGAGGAGCCTGCAACGACGAAGGAGTCGTTGCTACCGGAGGGGGACACGTAGGCGCTGCGGGCGCTGTGCAGACCATTGCTGGACAGCAGGGACGAGTTACCGATCCACGTAAAGGTGTGTTCGGAGATTGCGCAGCTGGTCCAGTCGGCGCTCATCCGGCTGGCGGTGGAGGGGACGTCCTCGGGGGCATCAGGGATCCCGAGGGCCTGCCCCTGGCTGTATTTGGCGAGATCAGAGTCCGAGATTTTCATCGTGGCTGTTGAAGAGTCGCCCAGGAGCCGCGCGGATGTACGGTTAGCGATCGGATGCCACTGGCCGTCCTGTAGGTAGTAGCGGGCGCCGGAGCTTGAGACGACGGCCAGGCCGGAGGATTGCGAGGAGTCGGCGCCGGGGTAGAGGAAACGCAAGCCGACGCTGACGAGGAGCATGAGCACTGCGAGGAACGCGCCGATGATGAAAGGGCGCGTGGGTGCTTGGGGTTCGACTTCTTTGCCGTCGGGTGAACCCGCGACGAAGGAGGTGATGAGGCGGCGTCGGTTGTAGCGTTGCGCTTCGAGGATGTCCTTGTTGGATGCCATCACATGCCCCAGATGTAGAGGGCGAACGGGGGGATGGCGATGATGACGACGGTACTGATCGTGTCAGCAGTGCGCGATAGCCAAGGGCGAACCTTCGGGGTCACGACATTCGTGGCGAGCACGAGGAGGCTGCCGACCAGGGACGTGACGAGCACGAGCAGGAGCGTCGCCGGCGAGAGCAGTGCGGCCGCGTAGGAGGCCCACGCGAGGGTAGCCATCCCGGAGACGACACCGATGAGGACTTCGATACGCGAACGGATCGAGCGCGTGGAGAGCATGAGGGCCGCACCGATGAGGGAAGCGAGGATGATTCCCTCGGCTGACGAGGCCAGGATGGGAGTCAGGACGATCAGTCCGAGGCAGGTACCCAGACGGATGGAGACCGACAGAGACACGCCCATGGAAACGGACTTATCGATCTGGCGTGGGTCGATCTGGGCGGCCGCTGAGGGACCCGTGACGCGCACGGGAACCGACGCCATGGCGAGCCACGGGATGGCAAGGCACACGAGGAGGAGGAGAGCGCTGATGAGCGCCGCGATGCGAGCAGCGTTCATGCCGAGCAGCCCACAGAAGAAGCCGAGGAACCCGAGGGTCATGCCGACGATCGCGGGGCACAGGCCGCTCGCGCGGAGTTTTCCGGGCAGGACAAGATGACACAGGGCTGCGACGGTTAGGGCGCCGCCAGCTGTAAGAGCCCCAGTCGCGGTCCAGGGGCCGGCGGGTAAGGCACCCGCGCAGGCGCAGGCGAGGAGGACGGGTGCCGATCCGGCCAAGAGAGCGACCGAGGCGTGCTCGAGTCGACGGGAGACGACCGCGGCGGTGCCGGTCAAGAGAAGCGCGCCGACGATTCCAACGATCGGGTAGACGATCAGGCGGATGCCGTCAAAGGAAGAGGCGGTACCCAGGACGGAGCTTTCGTGGGAGGATGCCGACAGTAGGAGAACGGCGGCCAGCCCGACGAAGAGCGCGGAAGCGTAGACGGAGAGCTGGAGGGAGTCCAGGGGTGTCCACGGATCGACGGACTTTTCCACGGCGCTTCCCACGGCCTCGACAAGGTCATCGAAACGCTGGTCGTCGCGTCCCTGCCCTGCGCGCTCAAGCGTGAGGGATGCGCCCGCGCGCACGCCCTGATCACGCAGACACAGGGACTGGTCGAGGAGCTGCCCGAAAGACGTAGATACAGTGAAGCCGGCGGACGCGCCATACACGTCCATGCGACCGAGGCTACGCAAAATGGTAGGAATCAACTCCGCCAATGGAGACAACTGAGGGACCGACAGGTCGACCGTTTGATCGTCAAAGGTGACTGTCAGTGGAGTGAGTGCAGCGGCGGTGTGCGTGCTCTGGGCCATCGTCTCCTCCGGGTTGGGATGGTCCTAGTCTGCCCGTTTGTGGGGTGCGGGGCAAACTGTCACGACTCTGCACAACGGTAGAAGTTTAATGAAATTGTCTGTCGATAGGCTGGACTTTGTTTCGTTTATGTGGTTAAACTGGCTTCGCAAGTAGGGCGCACCCACCGTGGATGCGCTTGTTTCCCGATGATCTGGGAGGAAAAATGACCGATCAGAAGGCTCTCGATGGTGCGCTGCTCAAGGGTGCGCAGACCATCGAGGAAGCTCAACAGCAAATCCAGTCTGAACTGTCGGGCCTGCAGTCCAAGCTGGCGGGCATCGGCTCGTCGTGGCAGGGCGAGGCAGCCAGCGCGTTCACGAGCGTCATGAGTAAGTGGGACACTGAAGCCCGTAAGGTGACCGATGCACTGACAGAGCTGCACTCGGCGATGCGTTCGTCCGACACGAAGATGAAGGCGAACGAAGCAGAGCAGGCCGCCACGATGAACAAGTACGGAGCGCAGCTGCTCTGAGAGCAGAGAAAGGCATTTATCATGAGCGATATTGTTTACAGCTACGGAAATATCGAGCAGGCCGTCGCCGACATGGACAGCGGCGTCACGAATCTGAAGAACCGCCTTGAAGACATGGATTCTCAGCTCCGCCAGCTGCAGTCCTCCTGGGATGGACGGGCGAAGGAGGCCTACGAGACGTCCAAGGCCAAGTGGACTGACGGCATGAATGGCATCGTGGACATCCTTACCAACGTGTCCAATGCCGTGATGGAGGCACGCCAGTCCGCAGAGGCGACGGACTCTCGTAACGCGGCGTCCTTCAGCTGACACGCCACAGTTGCTGCGGGGAGGAGACCGGTGTTTTCCTCCCCGCAACAACTATCTTCGGAGCCGCGCGCATGGCGCGTGGTTCCATGCTTTTATCTGGGTCTTGTTGAGTGCAAGTGAGGTTGCGCTATGGCTGTTGAATCGCCCCTGTACGAACGCGCGAAGGCGTTCTTGAGTTTGTCCGCTATGCCCCTAGCGTCCGAGGATCTGGCCGAAGATAATCGCGCCGGAAACGCCCACACCGATGTCGACACCGCAAAGGACACGTCGGAGTGTTTCACAGCTGATGAGAGCGTGGGACAGTCGCAGACCAAGAGTGGCGCCGATCGGTGGATGTCATACTTTATCAGTGACGTCAACCGACACTTGCAGCGAATCGAGTCGTCGAAGGCCCACCACCTCGCGGTTCGCGAGGAGATGCACACGCAGGTTGCGAATACTCAACAGCTGAACCCGGAGTTGCTGTCCGCCTGGGAAATTGAGACGTACAGCGGCAAGGAGAAGGTGACGATCCCTGATGCCTCAGTCTCCGCACGAATGGGTGGCGCTGTCGAGGCCAGCGGTGACGCATACCTGGCGGCGCTGGAAGCCCAGCGCAACGAAGTGCGCGAGGCCAGGGCGCAAGAAATCCTGAACGCTGTCAACACTAAGGGCAAGCAGGAGGCACAGAGTTTCGCGTCGCAGAAGGACGACTACGTGCCTGACGCGTGGCAGTCTCACGGTGATGATGGTCAGCAGGGCGGCGCTGGCGGTGGCGGTAATGGTCGCCGCGGTGGCGGTGGCGGTGGCGCTGGCGGCGGCCTTGTTCCTACCGTGGGCGCGCATACGGTCGCGGGTTCAGGTTCGAATGGATGGGCCTATCCAACGGCCGGCGAACCCGGCAGCCCGTCGAATCCGATCACCGATCCCGCACAACTGTCTCACATCGACTTGACGACGACGCCGGTGAATCAGCGGATGACGCCTAATGGGCCAGTTGGTGGTCATATGCCTGCTGATGTGCTCAATGTGGATGATCCGGCGTGGCGTGCGGTGCCTCCTAGTGGTGGTGGTGCTCGGATTGCTGGTGGCGTGTTGATGGCTACTTCTGGGGTTGGTGCGGCTGGTGTTGCTGTGTCGCATGGTGGTGGTTTCTCGGGTATTGGTGGGCTTGCCACGGGTGTGGCTGGTTCTCCTTTGCGTTCTGTTGCTCCTGCTGGTGGTGTGTTGCGTCCTTCTGCTCTGTTAGGTGGCGGTGCGGTGGGTCGCGGCGCTGGCGTGGCGGGTATGCGTTCTGGTGTTGCTCCGGTTGGTTCGGGTGGCGCTGGTGGCCGTGGGGGTCTTGTGGGGTCGTCTGGTCTAAGTGAGGCTCGCTCTGGCGGTGGCGGTGCGGGTTCGCGTGGTGGTGTCGCCGGGCGTGGTGCTGCTGGGGTTGTTGAGACTCGTGGCGGTGGTGCTGCTGGTTCGCGTGGTGGTGTCGCCGGGCGTGGTGCTGCGGGTTCTGCGCGTGGTGCTGCTGGTTCTGCGCGTGGGACTACGGGTGGTCGTGGTGGTGCGGGTTCTGCGCGTGGTGCTGCTGGGGTTGTTGAGGCTCGTGGTGCGGGTTCGCGTGGTGGTGTCGCCGGGCGTGGTGGTGCTGGTTCTGCGCGTGGTGCTGCTGGCGTGGTTGGGTCTGGGTCGAAGGGCCGTGGTAAGAAGAAGGATGAGGCGCGGCGGCGTAACTATGAGGTGGTGCGTGTGGATGGCCTGGATGAGTCCGCTGTTGGTGTGATGGGTGGTGGTGCTGGTAGCGCTGATCAGTTGAGGCCGGTGTGCCGTGATGAGGGTGAGGATTGGTGAGTTTGTAGCGGCGGTTTGTGTGGTCGCGTGGGGGGTCGCCCGGGTGTGGGCGGCCCCTGGCGCGATCGGTGTTTCGTGTTGTTGTGTGTTGGTTTTCTGCTTGTTGTGGCGTGATGCCGCCCAGGGCGAGGTGGGGGCGGCGGGTGTTGTACCAGTGGACCCAGG
>ERZ773031.429-NODE-429-length-22935-cov-6.886233_pt1 | contig 22935 bp, 18 predicted proteins | sample MGYA00511666_ERZ773031 | MGnify/ENA primary metagenome ERZ773031 (study PRJEB29015, sample SAMEA2738135) | human oral metagenome | biome: human oral; feature: human-associated habitat; material: saliva | place: China | collected 2250 ...
ATCTTGAAAAAGTATGCAAGCATCTTCGCCATCTGTTTCCCAATGTTGTTTCTTACAACCGTTTAGTAGAGTTGGAACGGGAGGTCGCAATACCCTTAACCTTGTTTATCAAGAAAGTTCTGTTGGGAAAATGCACGGGCATAAGCTTTGTCGATAGTATACCCTTGCGTCTGCAGGAATCAAAGAATACATATTCATAAGGTTTTCAAAGGTATAGCCCAAAGAGGCAAATGCTCCATGGAATGGTTCTTCGGCTTCAAGTTGCATCTAATCTGCAATGAGAAAGGAGAACTTCTCAACTTTATGATAACGCCGGGAGACGTTGACGACCGCAAGCCTTTGGAGTACAAAGCATTCATAGATTTTATATATGGTAAACTGGTCGGTGACAAGGGATACATCAGCAAGAACCTCTTCCAAAGGCTTTTCGTTGACGGAATACAACTTATAACCAAGTTGGAAAGTAACATGAAAGGAGCTTTGATGAGCGTTTCTGACAAGCTGTTACTCAGAAAAGAGCCATTATAGAGACTGTGAATGATGAACTTAAAAACATTGCACAAGTGGAGCACTCCGGGCATAGATGCTTTGACAATTTCATCGTCAACTTATTAGGTGCCATTGCTGCCTATTGCTTGTTCCCAAAGAAGCCATGCATCAATGTACAAAGGGCTATTGACACACAGCTTACTCTGTTCTAAATTCGTCGAACTCACGTTAAGACTACGCTAGGATTTATAAGGACTTCTTCCCTTTTTGCTTCAGGCTGCATTAGAAAACAATAAGGGTCAATCGATAGGGATCGTATATGATACAACAAAGGCGGCCGTCTTATTTCCGCTCCCCACAAAGGGTTTGCGAAAATAAGGCGGCCGCCTTTATTTTTATGGAGTCAGCGCTCAGTCGTTATCAGCTGCCATGGCTGCAGCTCTCTCTGCCTGAACACGAGCATAATCTTCAGCATCAGCTACGACAAGGTTGGAGAATTCGCGAAGGCCCGTACCGGCCGGAATCAAGTGGCCGCAAATCACGTTTTCTTTCATGCCTTCCAAATAGTCAATCTTTCCGCTGATCGCAGCCTCGTTCAAAACTTTCGTTGTCTCCTGGAAGGAAGCTGCCGACATAAAGCTCTTGGTCTGCAATGCCGCACGCGTTATACCTTGTAGGATCTGTGTAGACGTAGCCGGCACGGCATCGCGCACCTTCACCTGCTTAAGGTCGAGACGCTTGAGGCGTGAGTTTTCATCGCGGAGCTTGCGCGCCGTAATGATCATACCCTTCTTCATCGTCTCGCTATCGCCGGCATCTACAACGACCTTCTTGTTCCAAATGCGGTCGTTCTCCTCTGCGAAATCGAGCTTATCGACAACCTGCATTTCCAAGAAGCGCGTATCACCCGGATCGTTGATCTGCACCTTGCGCATCATCTGACGAACAATTACTTCGAAGTGCTTATCATTGATCTTCACGCCCTGCAGACGATAGACGTCTTGAATCTCATTAACGATATATTCTTGCACCGCCGTCGGACCCTTGATGGCCAAGATATCGGCCGGCGTGATAGAACCATCACTAAGTGCTTCGCCTGCACGAACGTAGTCGTTTTCTTGAACCAAAATCTGCTTAGACAGTGGAACGAGGTAGGCTTTAATTTCACCAAGTTTGGACGTGATAATGATCTCGCGATTACCACGCTTGATGGCGCCCATCTTCACCTCACCATCGATTTCAGAAACGACGGCCGGGTTGGACGGATTGCGCGCCTCGAAGAGTTCGGTAACACGCGGCAGACCACCGGTAATATCACCGGCCTTACCTACGGCACGCGGAATCTTCACTAAGACAGCACCCGCCTTCAATTCTTCGCCATCTTCTACGGCTAAGTGACCATTGATGGGGAAGTTATAAGAACGAATGATGTTGCCTTTCTCATCCAAGATATCGGCTGAAGGAATGCGGTTGCGCTCCTTAGCTTCTATAATGATGCGCTCACGAAGACCGGTTGCTTCATCCTCTTCTACGCGATAAGTAATACCTTCTATCACATCATTGAAATGGATTTTACCAGCCAACTCAGTGACAATAACGGCATTAAACGGATCCCACTTGGCGATCATAGTACCCTTCTCCACTTTCTCTTTATCACTTACGAACAGCTGTGCGCCATAAGGAATATTCTGCGAAGACAAAATGATACCGGTATTGATATCGATGAAATGCACTTCGGCTAAACGACCGACTACAACCTTGCCGGCTGCACCGTCGTCGTTGATAATGTCGACTGTACGCATTTCTTCAAATTCTACGCGGCAGTCTTGCTTAGAAATGATGGAGGCGTTGGCTGCTGCATTGGAGGCAATACCACCGGCGTGGAAGGTACGGAGCGTCAACTGTGTACCCGGCTCACCAATAGACTGAGCTGCGATGACTCCGACAGCCTCGCCCTTCTGAACCATACGAGAGGTAGCCAAGTTGCGACCATAACACTTCTGACAAACACCGTGCTTGCTCTCGCAAGTGAGAACGGAGCGGATTTCTACACTCTCTATGGGGGAAGCCTCAATCTCAGCGGCAATCGGCTCAGTAATTTCTTCGCCGGCAGCCACAATGAGGCGACCTGTCATCGGATGAATAATGTCGTGAACAGATACGCGACCCAAGATACGCTCACTCAGTGACGAGATCACTTCGTCGCCATCTTTGAGGGCTGAGCAAACGAGTCCACGCAAGGTACCACAATCTTCTTCGGTAATGATAACATCGTGAGATACATCGACCAAACGGCGCGTCAGATAACCAGCATCGGCTGTCTTCAAAGCGGTATCGGCCAAACCTTTACGCGCACCGTGAGTAGAGATAAAGTACTCCAACACGCTCATACCCTCCTTGAAGTTAGAGAGAATCGGGTTTTCAATAATCTGCGCACCTTCTGCACCAGCCTTCTGCGGCTTAGCCATCAAACCACGCATACCGGCCAACTGGGCAATCTGATCAGCAGAACCACGGGCTCCGGAATCCAACATCATAAATACGGCGTTGAAACCTTGATCGGCTTCGGTCATCTGCTTCATTAAGGTGTGCTTCAGGTTGGTATTGGCGTGCGTCCAAGTATCAATAACCTGATTGTAACGCTCATTATCGGTAATGAAACCCATATTATAGTTGGCCATAATCTGGTCAATCTCTTCGTTACCCTTTGCTACAATATCTTGCTTCTCCTGCGGGATAATGATATCATCCAAGTTGAAAGAAAGACCACCTTCATAGGATTTGCGATAGCCTAAATTCTTGATGCCATCCAAGAACTCGCACGCACGAGCCATACCCACGGTCTTGATCACGCGAGCAATAATGTCGCGCAAAGACTTCTTAGAAATAATGCCGTTGAAGTAGCCTACTTCCTTCGGTATAATCTCATTGACAATGACGCGACCAACGGAAGTCTCAAGCATACGCTTAACCAACGTGCCATTCTCATCAAGATCATCTACAATGACCTTAATCGGAGCATGCACTTCTACGCGGCGCTCATTGTAAGCAATAATAGCTTCTTCCGGGCCATAGAAAGTCAGGCCTTCGCCCTTAGCGCCCTTGCGGAGCTTGGTAATATAATAGAGGCCCAACACCATATCCTGAGAAGGAACGGTAATAGGCGCGCCATTTGCCGGATTGAGAATGTTGTGGCTCTGAAGCATCAAGATCTGAGCTTCGATAATTGCTTCATTGCTCAACGGGAGGTGAACAGCCATCTGGTCACCATCGAAGTCGGCATTAAATGCAGTACAAGCCAATGGGTGCAACTGGATTGCCTTGCCTTCGATCAACTTCGGCTGGAAGGCCTGGATACCGAGACGGTGCAAGGTCGGTGCACGGTTAAGCAGAACGGGATGGCCTTTCATGACAAATTCGAGAATGTCCCAAATAATGGCATCGCGACGATCCACGATCTTCTTTGCGCTCTTTACGGTTTTGACAATGCCGCGCTCAATCAAACGACGGATAATAAAAGGTTTGTAGAGTTCGGCTGCCATTAACTTCGGCAGACCACACTCGCCCATCTTCAACTCCGGACCAACGACGATAACTGAACGTGCTGAATAGTCAACACGCTTACCGAGCAGGTTCTGGCGGAAACGTCCTTGCTTACCCTTTAAAGCATCAGACAAAGACTTTAACGGACGATTGCTATCGCTCTTTACAGCTGAAGACTTGCGAGAATTATCAAAGAGGCTGTCTACAGCTTCCTGCAACATACGCTTCTCGTTGCGCAGAATCACTTCGGGAGCCTTAATTTCCAATAAGCGCTTCAAGCGATTGTTGCGGATCAGGACGCGACGATAAAGGTCGTTCAAGTCGGAAGTGGCAAAGCGACCACCATCCAGGGGTACAAGCGGACGAAGATCAGGCGGAATAACGGGCAAGATCTTCATAATCATCCACTCGGGCTTGTTGCGCTCCTTGCTTGCACGGAAGGATTCTACAACTTGAAGGCGTTTCAGGGCCTCGTTCTTACGTTGTGCAGAACGATCTGAGTTAGCACGATCACGAAGATCATAACTCAACTGATCAAGGTCAATGCGCTGGAGCATATCTAAAACAGCTTCTGCACCCATCTTCGCAATGAATTTATTGGGGTCAGAATCGTCAAGATATTGATTCTCTTTAGGCAATTTACGCAACAACTCAAGATACTCATCTTCGGTGAGGAGTTGGTTTACCTCAACTTCTTCACCCAAAACGCCGGGTTGGATAACAACATAGCGCTCATAATATATAATGGTATCAAGCTTCTTGGTCGGTAGTCCTAAAAGATACCCGATCTTATTGGGCAAAGAGCGGAAGTACCAAATGTGTACAACGGGAACGACCAAAGCAATATGGCCGGCACGCTCGCGTCTTACCTTTTTCTCTGTAACTTCTACACCGCAACGATCACAAACAATACCTTTATAGCGAATGCGCTTATATTTGCCGCAATGACACTCGTAGTCTTTTGTCGGTCCAAAAATACGCTCGCAGAAGAGTCCGTCACGCTCAGGTTTGTAGGTGCGGTAGTTAATCGTCTCAGGCTTGAGCACTTCACCATATGAATTGGCTAAAATCTCCTCAGGAGAAGCTAGGCCAATCGTGATTTTCGTAAAGTTGCTCTTTATCTTATTGTCTCTTTTAAAAGCCATTTTTCTTTAGAATTTAGTCGTTAATCCAGCGTAATACTCAAACCTAATCCGCGCAACTCGTGCAGCAAGACGTTAAGCGACTCGGGAATACCTGGAGTAGGCATCGTCTCGCCCTTAACAACAGCTTCATAAGCTTTTGCGCGGCCGGTAACATCATCTGACTTAATAGTCAAAATCTCTTGTAAGACGTGAGATGCGCCGAAGGCTTCAATAGCCCAAACCTCCATCTCACCAAAACGCTGACCACCAAACTGAGCCTTACCTCCAAGAGGTTGCTGTGTAATCAGAGAGTATGGACCAATGCTACGGGCGTGCATCTTATCTTCAACCATATGGCCGAGTTTGAGCATATAGGTAACACCAACGGTAGCCTTTTGGTCAAAGGGTTCACCAGTTCCACCATCATACAGCTGCTCTGCGCAATAGCGAGGCAAACCAGCCTTATCAGTCCATTCGCAAAGTTCATCCAACTTTGCACCATCAAAGATCGGGGTTGCAAACTTCACACCTAAGCGCTTACCGGCTGCACCAAGAATAGCCTCAAAGATCTGGCCTAAATTCATACGAGAAGGCACACCCAGCGGGTTCAAGACAATATCAACAGGGCGACCATCTGCCAAGAACGGCATATCTTCCTGACGGACAATCTTTGAGACAATACCCTTATTACCGTGGCGGCCGGCCATCTTATCTCCGACGCCGATCTTGCGCTTCTTAGCAATATATACTTTGGCTTGCTGAATAATACCTGAAGGAAGTTCGTCGCCAATCGTAATGGCAAACTTACGACGCTTCAACACCGCATCCATCTTATTATACTTCTTCAAGTAGTTAAGAACCAAACTACGGATTAAGAGGTTGGTATGCTCATCGTTTGTCCAATCATTCAACTGCAAAGACGTATAGCTCAACGAATCAAGTAAAGACTTCGAGAACTTAGTGCCCTTAGCAATAATCTCCGTGCCGATGGTATCTTTAACACCTAAAGACGTTTTACCTTTGGTCAACACCAGCAACTTATCGATCATAGTTGACTTCAACGCTGATGTTTCCTTATCAAATTGCTCATCAAGCTCTAATAAGGTTGACTTATCCGCAGCCTTAGAAGAGCGACTCTTTTGCGCCTTTGAATACAAACGACGATCAATAACCACACCGGACAAAGAGGGATTGGCTTTAAGAGATGCATCTTTCACATCACCGGCCTTATCGCCAAAGATAGCACGCAACAATTTCTCTTCAGGCGTAGGATCGCTTTCACCTTTAGGGGTAATCTTACCAATCAAAATATCACCGGGTACTACTCGAGCACCAATTCGGATAATACCATTCTCATCCAAATCCTTCGTAGCTTCTTCGCTGACGTTGGGGATATCATTGGTCAACTCTTCGACGCCACGCTTTGTTTCACGAACATCTAAAGAGAACTCATCTACGTGTACGGACGTCAAAATATCATCGCGAACCATGCGCTCGTTAAGCACGATAGCATCCTCATAGTTGTAACCCTTCCAAGGCATATAAGCTACGAGAAGGTTGCGTCCAAGTGCCAATTCTCCACTCTCAGTTGCATAACCTTCTGTAAGAATGTCTCCTTTTTGAACGCGCTGTCCCTTTTCGCAAATCGGTCTTAAGTCGAAGACCATATTCTGGTTCGTGCGACGGAATTTGGGGATGCGGTATTCTTTCAAAGCAGGCTCGAAGCTAACAAACTCTTCATCTTCTGTACGGTCATATAGCACGCGAATAGTCGTTGCATCTACAAAATCAACAACACCATCTCCTTCAGCACTAATCATTGTGCGAGAGTCGATACAGACTTGTCTTTCGATACCTGTACCTACAATCGGAGCTTCGGAACGAATCAATGGTACAGCCTGGCGCATCATGTTAGATCCCATCAATGCACGGTGAGCATCATCGTGCTCCAAGAAAGGAATCAAACCGGCGGCAATAGATGCGATCTGCTGAGGAGCCACGTCCATCAACTCTACTTGTTCGGGTGAAACTACAGGATAATCGGCATCTTGGCGGCACTTTACCTTAGAAAGAATAAACGTACCATCTGAATTCAAGGGCGCATTACCTTGTCCGATAATCTTATCTTCCTCCTCTTCAGCACTCAAATAAACTACATCCTTATTATCTAAATCGACTTTGGAATTTTCGACTTTACGATAAGGTGTCTCAATAAAACCAAGGCTATCAATCTTTGCATATACACACAAAGAAGAGATCAAACCAATATTCGGACCTTCAGGAGATTCGATAGGACAAAGACGACCATAGTGAGTATAGTGCACGTCACGAACCTCAAAGCCTGCACGCTCACGCGACAGACCTCCAGGACCTAAGGCTGAAAGACGACGCTTATGCGTAACCTCTGACAGCGGGTTGGTTTGGTCCATAAATTGAGATAAGGCATTTGTCCCAAAGAAAGAGTTGATAACGGAAGAAATAGTCTTTGCGTTAATCAAGTCTGTGGGCGTAAACACCTCATTGTCTCGCACGTTCATGCGCTCACGAATAGTACGAGTCATACGAGCAAGACCTACTGAGAACTGATTAGCTAATTGCTCACCAACAGTTCTTACTCTTCGATTGCTCAAGTGGTCAATATCATCAACTGAAGCCTTAGAGTTGATAAGTTCAACAAGATACTTGATAATTTCTATGATATCTTCTCTCGTCAACACGCGGGTATCTCCATCTGTTGATAAGCCCAACTTGCGGTTCATCCGATAACGACCAACTTCACCTAAGTCATAACGTTTTTCGGAAAAGAAGAGGTTGTTAATTACCTCGCGTGCACTTGCATCATCAGCAGGATCCGCATTACGCAATAAGCGATATATATAATTGACGGCTTCCTTTTCAGAATTGCAAGGGTCTTTCTGGAACGTATTGAAAATGATTGAATAGTCAATACCCGTAGAAGAATCTAGGTGCACTTCAATCGTCTTGGAACCACTGTTAAGAATTTCCTCTACATTATCAGGAGTTATCTCAGTTTCGCGCTCAAGAATGACTTCAGTACGCTCAATGGAAACAACTTCACCCGTCTCTTCGTCAACAAAGTCTTCTACCCATGTTTTTAAAACACGCGCAGCTAATTTGCGGCCGATATATTTCTTCAAGTTGGCTTTAGACACCTTAACCTCTTCAGAAAGGCCAAAGATTTGGAGAATATCCTTATCTTTCTCAAAGCCAATAGCACGCAACAACGTTGTGACCGGAAGTTTTTTCTTTCGATCAATGTAGGCGTACATTACGTTATTGATGTCTGTTGCAAACTCGATCCAAGAACCCTTAAAAGGAATAATTCGCGCACTATATAATTGCGTACCATTCGCGTGAATACTAGAACCAAAGAATACACCCGGAGAACGGTGCAACTGCGAAACTACAACACGCTCAGCTCCATTAATAACGAATGTGCCATTCTCAGTCATGTAAGGGATTGGTCCCAAAAAAACATCTTGTACAACAGTGTCAAAATCTTCGTGATCCGGATCCGTACAATAGAGTTTTAATTTCGCCTTGAGAGGGACACTATAGGTCAAGCCTCTCTCCAAACACTCTTCAACTGAGTAGCGGGGAGCATCAATATAGTAGTCAAGAAACTCCAGGACGAAGTTATTTCTCGTGTCTGCAATAGGAAAATTCTCAGCAAACACTTTATACAATCCGTCATTCTTTCGCTGCTCAGCGGGTGTATCCAACTGAAGGAAGTCTTTAAATGATTTCAATTGAACATCAAGGAAATCCGGATAGGGCATCGGATTATGAACAGATGCAAAATTAACTCGGTTATTAATTACTTGGGACATTCGATATGTATTATTGAAGGCTGCAACAAAGCTTCGGGAGCAACCCTGAGTAATCGGAATATTTATAGATGCAAAAAGGTTAAGAACCCCCTACCAGAGGATTCTTAACCATAACTCTTAATAGAGCTGTAGAGGATTTATGCGATCTCTACTTCAGCACCAGCTTCTTCAAGAACCTTCTTGAGAGATTCTGCTTCTTCTTTTGCAACGCCTTCCTTCAACTTGCTAGGAACGCCGTCTACAAGGTCTTTAGCTTCCTTCAAGCCAAGGCCGCAGTTTTCCTTAACCGCCTTAACTACTTGAAGCTTTGCAGAACCGGCAGCCTTAAGAATAACGTCAAATGCCGTCTTCTCTTCAGCTGCTGCTGCACCAGCAGCAGGACCAGCAGCAACAGCAACAGCTGCAGCAGCGGGTTCTATACCATACTCGTCCTTGAGGACAGTTGCCAACTCATTAACTTCTTTTACTGTCAAATTTACCAATTCTTCAGCAATAGCTTTAATATCTGCCATTTCAAATATAATTTTATTGTTTCTACTTTGTAAGGGGTGGAGAGATTATCTATACTTATTCAGGACGCTCTCCTAAGGTCTTGAGTACACCGTGAATTGTTTGGCCAGCAGATTGAAGTGAACCAATAACATTCTTCGCAGGAGATTGCAATAGAGAAACCACCTCGGCGATGAGTTCTGTTTTGCTCTTAATTGCGCACAGCGTTTCAAGATTTTCAGCACCTACATAGAATTCTTCTTCTACGTAAGCGGCCTTGAGTGAGGGAATGCCTTCTTTACCAACCTCTTTGATCAATTTGGCCGGAACATTTGCAGTATTACATAAGAATAATGCAGTTGTACCTTTCAGCGTATCGTAAAGAGGTGCATAATCTTTCTCTGCAGCTTCAAAAGCCTTGTGGAGCAAAGTGTTCTTCACAACGACCATTTTGATCTGCGATCCGAAACACTTTCTACGCAAGCTGCTTGTAGCTTCAGCATTGAGGCCAGTTACATCTACTAAATAGAGATGTGTATATTCCTTGATGTATTCACCGAGTTGCTCGATGATTCTGCTTTTATCTTCCTTTCTCATATCTTTTACTATTAAGCCTCCTCTATTGATTTAGGATCAATCTTGATCCCCTGACTCATAGTAGAGGAAAGATAAATGCTCTTAACATAAGTACCTTTAGAAGAAGAAGGTTTGAGCTTAATGATCGTTGAAATAAACTCTTTAGCATTACCAAAGATTTGATCAGGTGCGAATGATACTTTACCGATTGAAGCGTGTACAATACCCGTCTTGTCAACTTTAAAGTCAATCTTACCTTGCTTCACTTCTTTGATGGCCTTCTCAACGTCCATCGTCACAGTACCGCTCTTAGGATTCGGCATCAAGCCACGTGGACCAAGCACGCGACCGAGAGCGCCAATTTTACCCATGATGGCCGGCATCGTAATAATAACGTCGATATCAGTCCAACCACCTTTAATTTTCTCAATGTATTCATCGAGACCTACATAGTCAGCGCCAGCAGCCTTAGCAGCCTCTTCTTTGTCAGGAGTGCAGAGGCAAAGAACGCGAACTGTCTTACCGGTTCCGTTAGGGAGGGAAACGACACCACGAACCATTTGATTCGCCTTACGAGGGTCAACTCCAAGACGCACATCAATATCGACAGAAGCATCAAACTTCGTCGTCGTGATTTCTTTCACCAAAGAACTTGCTTCCTTTAGTGTATAAGCTTTCCCCGCTTCAACTTTACCAGCTACAATTTTCTGATTTTTTGTCAGTTTGCTCATTGTTGTTTAAAATTGAAGTTAATTCTTTCCGGGGAATTCACCTTTAACGGTGATACCCATACTACGTGCAGTACCTGCAATCAGGCGCATTGCACTTTCGATTGTAAAACAATTCAAGTCCGGCATTTTATCCTCAGCGATAGCGCGCACTTGTTCCCAAGTTACGGCAGCCACTTTCTGACGATTCGGCTGGGCAGAACCGCTTTTCTTTTTGGCGGCTTCCAACAATTGAACGGCAGCAGGAGGGGTCTTTACCTCAAAGGTAAAAGATTTGTCATTAAAGTAAGTAATGACAACCGGAAGTACCTTACCGGCCTTATCCTGTGTTCTGGCGTTGAACTGCTTGCAGAAATCCATAATATTAATACCCTTAGAACCCAGAGCAGGTCCTACGGGAGGAGACGGATTCGCTGCACCACCTTTAATCTGTAATTTGATTAATCCAGCAACTTCTTTTGCCATTGTTTGTATTATTAATTGATTATCGTGAGGAGGAAAAAGACTAGCGTAACAACAAATCTCATTCCTTCTCTACTTGCATAAAACCTAGATCAAGCCCCGTACTACGGCCGAAGACTTTTACTGTAACAGTAACTTTCTTCTTCTCATCGTCGATCTTTTCAACCGTACCAGAGAAACCGCTGAACGGACCTTCCGTAACCTTCACCGAGTCGCCAATAACAAACGGCACAGTAAGTGCCTCATTAACGTCCGGTTCTTCATCAGCCTTACCGAGAATACGATTCACTTCTGATTCGCGCAACGGTGTCGGGTCGTTCGTATCCGGCAAAAATCCCAAGACATTGGGCGTATTGCGAAGCATGTGCGTAATCTCGCCCACCAATTTTGCTTCCACTAATACATAGCCGGGTAAATAATTGCGTTCTTTCACAGTACGCTTACCGTTGTGGACTTGCACGATCTTCTCAGTCGGCACGAGAACTTGGGATACATTGCCTTGAAAAGCATTTAGCTTAATTTCAGCATCAATATACTCCTTAACCTTATTCTCTTTACCGCTAATAGCTCGTAACACGTACCACTCCATTTCAAATCCAGCCATTTTCGTAAGATTTTAAACAGTGGGGTAGATGAACTTCATCAAGTAGTCAAACGCTGTGTCCATTACGAACACCATTAACGCAATCACAATGGAAGCAACAAGAACGACAATTGCGGTATGTGTTAACTCCTGACGCGTTGGCCACGTGGTTTTATATGCGAGTTCTTCGTAAGATTCTTTACAGTATGTAATTATACCCTTAAACATAGAGTAGCTATTCTTTAAGCACGGGAAGAGAGGCTCGAACTCCCGACACCTGGTTTTGGAGACCAGTGCTCTACCAACTGAGCTATTCCCGTAAGAATGAGCCTCGCCGAAAAGGCGAGCACTCATTTTAAATTCTTTATAGAGATAGGTTTCGCCTACTTAAAGACGAGAAGCCTATTAATCGTCAAGAATCTCAGTGATCTGACCAGAACCTACCGTACGACCACCTTCACGGATTGCGAAGCGAAGACCTACGTTCAATGCTACCGGATAGATCAATTCTACAGAAATCTCAACATTATCGCCAGGCATAACCATTTCTACGCCTTCAGGGAGGTGAATTTCACCCGTGCAGTCCATCGTACGGAGATAGAACTGAGGACGATATTTATTGCCGAACGGAGTGTGACGACCACCTTCTTCCTTCTTCAATACGTAGATAGAAGCCTTAAACTTAGAGTGAGGTTTGATAGTTCCCGGGTGCGTGATAACCATACCGCGTTTGATTTCGTCTTTTTCGATACCACGAAGAAGAAGACCTACGTTATCGCCAGCTTCACCTGTATCCAAAATCTTACGGAACATCTCAACGCCAGTTACAACCGACTTCTTGTCTTCACCAAGACCGAGGATCTGAACTTCGTCGCCCACCTTAACCACACCGGTTTCGATACGGCCGGTAGCAACAGTACCACGACCCGTGATAGAGAACACGTCCTCAACAGGCATCAAGAAAGGCTTCTCAACGTCGCGAACAGGTTCTTCAATCCAAGTATCAACAGCGTTCATCAATTCGATAACGCTATCCTCCCACTTAGCAACACCGTTCAACGCACCGAGTGCAGAACCGCGAATGATAGGAGTATCGCCTTCATAGTCGTATTCTTCGAGCAATTCACGAACTTCCATTTCAACGAGTTCGATCAACTCTTCGTCCTCAACCATGTCACACTTGTTCAAGAAGACAACGAGACGAGGAACGTTCACCTGACGAGCGAGAAGAATGTGCTCACGCGTTTGAGGCATCGGACCATCCGTAGCAGCAACTACAAGGATAGCGCCGTCCATCTGCGCAGCACCCGTTACCATGTTCTTCACATAGTCGGCGTGACCCGGGCAGTCTACGTGTGCGTAGTGACGTTTGCCGGTCTCATATTCAACGTGCGATGTATTAATCGTAATACCACGCTCTTTTTCCTCAGGAGCATTATCAATCTGATCGAAAGATTTGATCTCGTCAGATTTAGAAAAACCCTTCTCAGCGAGTACCTTTGTAATGGCTGCCGTCAAGGTCGTCTTACCGTGATCGACGTGACCAATCGTACCGATGTTTACGTGCGGTTTGGTCCGCTCAAATTTTTCTTTAGCCATAGCTGTATTTATTTAAAATATGAATGTTCGTTATTTTGAGTAAGCAAGGAACCCAAGGAAAGATTTTCCCTGCGCGCCATACATTTTCAAGCCGAGCAGAGCTGTAACCGAGATTTGAACTCGGGACCTCTTCCTTACCAAGGAAGTGCTCTACCGCTGAGCTATTACAGCAAGAGTGAGCGGAAAACGGGACTCAAACCCGCGACCCCCAGCTTGGAAGGCTAGTGCTCTATCAACTGAGCTATTTCCGCAATAAAGTTTCGTAGGTCTTACGCACCCCGAGGTGGGCAAAGATGGATTCGAACCACCGAAGGCGTAAGCCAGCAGATTTACAGTCTGCCCCATTTGGCCACTCTGGTATTTGCCCGAGCCGCGAGCAGATTCCCAAAAGACTATAGCCTAAACTACATAAGCTCTTGGGCCTACCTCGAAACGGCTGCAAAGTTAGGCAATAATTCTAATCCGCAAAACAAAAGTGCAATTTATTTCACCCCTTTTCCTGAAAAAGATTTACCACATTCATCTCCGCCGTAAAAATAGTGGCGGAGCGAGGCCCGGTCTTTTAACGAGTAATGCGTGTTCAGCCTTATACCGAAAGAGGCCCACACAATATTATATATAGCGTCAAAAAATACAGCCCCATTATCCGAAATAATGAGGCTGCATGTATGATTAACAAGCTATTCAACCCTTACAGGCTCGTGGTAAGGTATATCTGCCCACAGCCGGAGTTGGATTTGCAATTTCTTATCCTTATTGCGATCTCCGATGCGCTTGAAAACATAGATATTTTCATCACCTACAGATTTGATTTTCTCTATTTCAACCCAGTCAAATACAGTTACTTTAGAGAAAATGCCGGGAGATTCATACGCAATCTCTGCATAAGGGGTCGTTGTAGGATTTCCCGCGAAAAAGATCTCTCCCAAGTTGGTTTTTGTCGCCTTTTCCACGATCTTCAAATCGGAAATTCTACTACGCAAACCGCGTACACGCAGCGTATCTTTTGGATGCGCGTCCGTCAGATCAAATAAAGTCTTATTAGGAAGAGGTACTTCGCCTCCCATTGGCGGTAAATCCTCTTTATGACAAGCAGAAAACAGCGACGCACCACATAGCAGCAAAAGAGCTAAGGCAGGAAAAATAACTTTGTGTTTCATATCTAACATTATAAGAATTTACTTCATCTCTTCCGGGTAGGCAAAAGAATAAAATTTGACAAAATACGGATAAATTCTATCGTTCGCATTCATAGGAGGCTCCCAAGTTTTATCTGAGCACAAAATATACGCATCTTTATATTTGGGTTGATCTAACTCTCCCCATCCATAATTTATATGCAGATAACATGAATGAATACTTCTCCTATACTTTATATATCCATCCGCTATAAAAGCATGCCCAACGTATTCTTGATACTTATTTTTTCTGCAAGCACTAACAATGATTACCCCGTGCGGAGAATCTAACGCTCTAAATAGAATCTTCTCTCCATAATATTTTATCCCATACCGAGAAAATAAAGGAATCAAGCCATTGGGATCTGCTGAAGAATATTCAGTACCATAACATGTATTAATCGTCTTCCCTATATAACTCACAAAATGAGCTATTTCATCTATAACTTGTTCTGAAGGGAAGTCTTTTACGGCTTCGTCCCAAGATGAAATCATATCTGTTTGAGGGCGTAAAACAGTCAAAGCTTGCGCACCAGCAATTGCCACACAGCCAGCTACAGCTGATACCCCGTCTTTTGTGAAACAGTACCTATTGTAAGGAGGACATTGATACCAAAAAACCTTACATTTAGGCTTGAGCTTCTTGTCTATTTTTTCATATTGCCGCCAATTAAAGTCCAAGGTTTCTTGATCTGCAGTAGATGAATTTTCATACTCATCCTTTCCAATCTTTACGATCCCGTTAAACTCATGTGTGGTCGTATCAATTTTAACTATATTGTTTGGCTCTAATCCATTCTCCTTTGGGAAATATCCTATAGGATTAACCAACCCTTTTTTTTCGGCCACGAGAACCAGACCTTTGTTTTCATTCAACGAAACCATATACAAACTATAAGCTGTCGAATCATTCTGCGCACCTCGTGTTAAAGTACTCTTTGAATTAACCTGCTTAATGCTTTTAACTGATAGGGTTGAAACCACATTACCTCGAGAAGAGAGACTTCCATCAATGCTACCCACAAATGATAGTGCAGCTTGTTCTACGGCACTAAGATTTGATTTCTCCACTCTTTGAAACGATGCACTATCGTCAGAACTGCAAGCAGACAAGGCTAAAGCAGCAAAGAACAGCGCAAAAAAGTTTTTTTTCATAATATTTAAAATTTATTTTTCATAATATTTAAAATTTATTTTTCATTCTGCGTCACTTTGATTTAAGATGATGCAACTGTTCGCAAAAGTAGCTATTTCCTTTTCCAAAACAAAACATTTTTTCGTCATTTGCCAAAAATTCACATTTTTTTATCGCATAATGCAGACTTTACATTAAATATTCACACCTGGTCGCCGAAAATCTGTGAAAAGGAAAAGGCCGCAGCTACAAAACATCCGCCGCACGCGATCGCGGCTTCTGATCGGCTGAAAATACGAGGTTTTCAAGCAAGACGGCAAAGATGAAAAGCCTTCGCGCACTTCGTTTGCTCCCACCAAACGATAGTATGCCCCGAGCAAACAATGGTTTGGTGGGAGCAAACGATAGTTTGGCGGCAGCAAACGATCAAACAGTGCACAAAAGGCAAAGAATCTTCAGCGCCGGGCGGGCAAAAATGCGCCTCGCCTTGCGCAATATACCCAAGGAAGCTTGCCGAATAGCATACTTCGCGATGAGGATGGCAACTTTCGCGATAAGAATAACCGTCATACGGAGTGGCTACATTGTCCTGCTCCTCCCCCACTCCGACAAAAAAAATAGTCCGCCGAGCATTTGGCTCGGCGGACTACAACAATCTACAATATCAATAGCGTGAAACCATTGCTTAATCAGTAGTAAAGGTACAAAAATGTGGTGCTTATTCGGCTTCGAAGCCACCTTCCATCTTGCGAATGGGGTCGGCCTTTTTGCCGCGCTGCTTTTCTTTGTATTTACTCAATTGGCGCAGCATAGATTCCATACAGAGGTCTACGCCTTCTTCGAATGTGTCGCAGACTTTCTCGACGTGGAAGTTTTCTCCCGGCACATTGATGTTCAGCACTGTCGACTTGTTATTGGCCGTTTCAGGCTTCGTCACCTTAAGAATAACTTCTGCTGCAGAAATATTTTCGTTGAACTTCGCAATTTTCGCAAACTTCTTTTGGATAAAAGCCTGCAACTTTTCCGTAACGTTGAATTGGATCGATTGAATCTTTAGTTCCATAAAAACCTCCTTTGATTATCGGGTTAAGCCCTTGGATGGGCGTGTTTATATTCTTTGAGTAGCTCCTCTGGCGTCACGTGCGTGTAAATCGCCGTTGTGTTCAAGTTGCTGTGACCTAAGAGTTCCTTGACGGCCATCAAGTCGGCACCGTTGTTAAGCATTGCCGTTGCAAAGGAATGACGCAACACGTGTGGACTTTTTTTCTTGATGTTCGTCACGAGCGACAAGTAATCGTGAACGATACGCCCTACTTGCGTCGGCTGCAACGGGCGCCCGTTGCTTTGGATAAAGAGGGGGCCGCTCATGTGCTTGACCACATCCATCCGCGCGGCGTAATAGGCTTGAAAAGCCTCGGCCAACTCGGTGCCAAAGGGGATAATGCGCTGCTTATTGCGCTTTCCGGTGACGCGCACTTCGCACCGAGTCAGATCAACATTGACCCATTGCAAGGCCAAAAGTTCGGCTCGTCGCACGCCGGTACTATAAAAAGTAAGCAGGATGAGATAGTCGCGCTGCCCCTCAAACGTTTCGGGGAAATGGGTCTTATCAAATAAGCGATCCATCTCACTTTGCCGCACGAAAGCGGGCAAGGGCTGAGCCGACTTGGGATTTTTGACAAAGCACATCGGATCTTTTTCGATCAAACCCAAAACCAGCAGATAGCGATAAAAGCTGCGCAGCGCGCTAAGGTCTCTTCGGACCGTCCGCCCTACGATGCCGTCGTCCATACGCCAAACAATCCAGCGGCGCACCAAGTCGGCATCGATCGTCTGCCAAGTCAGCGTAGCCTCTTGGCTGAGATAAAACGCCTCAAAGCCCTCCAAGACGTCGCGATATTTCTTGATCGTGAGCGGAGAATAGCCTTTGTCGCTTGCTAAGTAGGACAAAAAGCGCTCGGGTAAGGCTTTGTTTTCTTGCTGCATAGATTTCGTGTGCGTTACTTCTACTAATTTTTTCGGCAATTGTGTTGTCAAATCGCCCAAATCAAGATGGCGAAATGTTTTCATTGGCGAATATAGGCATTTTTCTTAGTAAAAGCAATTGTTTCGCGCATTTTTCCAACTAAAAACAAAGAAAACGAGAGAACAGTAGCCGATTCTGCCGTTCTCTCGTTTTATTGTTGTGCCGCAAATCGCTATGCTCGCACCGCCATAGTACGCCATTTTCGGAAACCAACCAAGGCTATCAGCACGTAAGCGCCGTAGAGTACGCCGTGGAAGGGAACGCCTTTGTACACATACAACCCGCAGAGAATTACATCAACGACTATCCAAACGAGCCATTGCTCTACGTATTTACGGGCCAACATCCAAAGCGCGATAATGCTGAGCGCGTTGGCCAAACTATCGAGGAAGGGCACGGTAGAATTGGTCCAGATGGACAATATATAATACAGCGCGCCCCAAATCGGAAGGAAAACGGCCAAAGAATAGGCAGCCACACGCTTCGGGAGGTGCGTAATCGGCAGCGCTTGCGCTTTCGTCGCCCCGCGGCGAACGCTCCAAGCAAACCAGCCGTAAGCCGCAGCGCAGAAATAGTAAATGGCCATCCCAAAGTCGGCATAAAGACCTACCTTATAATAGAGATAAATGTCGATAGCCGGCATAATCATACTCACAGGCCAAAGTCGGGCGTCGGCATGATACTCATACCAAAGATAAATGAAGCCCAAGAGCGCACCAAGCCCGTCTAAGAGCGCGTGATGGTAGGTTTGCAAAAACGTAAGTAGCTCTTCCATAAAAAAGCATCAAGCCGCCCGCGCCCTCAGATGGGGCGGCGGGCGGGAAGGTGGGATTAAAATTAAAAACGAATGGAGATATGAGCCAGGAAGTGAAGTGGGGCTTGCGCCGAAAACACGGAATAAGCGTTGTAGTCGCTATCTTGATATGCGATAACCTTGCCCGTAGCGTCCTTCTTCAAGACTACGTTGGCCGCACCGTTGCTTTCATACTTCGCATTCATCAAGTTGTAGATCGTAAAGCCAACCGTCAGGGCCTTAAAAGCTATTAGGCGACTGAAAGTATAAGAACAATCGAGATTACTAACCAAATATGGATCGATCGAAGTATGGACTATGTGGCCGTCTTCCTCAAATTGCGTGAAGCCGGTCCGCGTCATCAGCTGCCGACTTACGTATTGCGTCTGCAAAGAAGCGCGAAATCCGCGATATTCGACTGTAAATACGTTGTTAAAAATCAGGTTTGGAGAGAAGCTCAACGGCGTATTGCCCAAGTTTACCGTCTCTCCCGTGTCGTTCATTTGGACCAAAGTATTTTTTTCTCGATTATGGCTCCACGTAAGGTTGGCATCCCAGCGCAGAAAGTCGAAGGGGCGCCAAGCAGCTTGCAACTCCACGCCGCGACGATAGGAATCGCCGACGTTTTTGGAAATCATTTCGCCGATGGCGTTTTGTTCTCCGGTAAGCACAAACTGATCTTTGTAGCGCATATAATAGAAATTGACGCCGAACGACAAGCGCTCGCCGGAGAAGTTATAGCCCAGCTCGAAGTCGTTCAAGGTTTCGTGGCGCGGCTTTGAGGAATTTTGCAACACATTCTCGTAATCGTTGCGCGTAGGCTCTTTATGCGCCATCGCATAAGACAAGTAAGCCGTGTGTCGAGGTGCTATTGTCCACGACAAGCCCGCTTTCGGATTGAAGAAGTTGAAGGTTTCGTGCACATTATAGGCCACTTGCTGTTTCGCAGCATCAAACTGATCGCTCGGGCCATCGATATTGTATTTCACATATCTATATTGCAGGTCACCATATAGGTTCAGGCCCTTCAGCAATTCGAAATTGGCTTTCGCATATACGTTAAAATCCTTCTTATCGGCTTGATTGTCGTAATACGGGTGGTTCGGCTGTTGCTTGCCGTCAAACTCTGCCACCCACAGGACGCGCCCATAGTGGTCGCCCTTGTAGTTATTCCATCCGCCGCCCAAATTTGCGGTCAACCGATCCCCATGATAATTGGCCGAGAACACGGTTCCGTAAAAATCTGCCGCGGAATATTTTCGACGAATCAAGTCGCTCTTCGATCCCGAACGCGGTTGGAGCAGATATTTATACAGTTTTTGGTTCGTCTTATACTGTTCGTAGTAGCCTTTACCGTGCGTATAATGCAACGCAAGGTTAAAATCCCAAGCGTCGTTCAAGAGTTGATTCCAGAACAACTGATAATGCTGCTGATGATAGTTGTCGATCTGATCCTTATAATAGACCGTATTGCCGGCCGCATCCTTATATTTTCCACAAGGGTTGTAGCGACGCCCATACTTCTTCATTTGCTCTTCCGTAGCATAGTCCCACGCGTGATACGTGCGCTCCGTGCCGTTAAACGTGACCAATTTCACGACCGTTTGGTCTGAAAAATAACCACCCTGCAAGAAGTAAGAATTCAAGCGCGAACTGGCGCGGTCAATGTAGCCTTGACTTCCGATGTTCGACAAGCGTCCATCCAAGCCCCAATGTCCATTCAGACGGCCCGTACCAAAGCGCAAACTCTCGCGATGAGTGGCATAACTACCACCCGAAGCGTCAAGTTGCACATAGGGCAGCTCAGCTATGCTCTCCGTCTGCATATTCAGCGTCGCGCCGAACGCACCACTGCCGTTGGTCGACGTACCTACGCCGCGCTGTAACTGGACGCTACCCAAGGTCGACGCAAAATCGCCCATATTCACCCAATAAACCTTGTTGCTTTCTGCATCATTGAGCGGAATACCATTGGCCGTAATGTTGATACGCGTTGGGTCTGTGCCGCGCACACGCAAATCCGAATAGCCGATGCCTATACCGGCATCGCTCGAAGTCGTCACGCTCGGCGTTAAGGACAAGAGAGCGGGCATATCTTTCCCGAAATCGAGATTGGAAAGATACTTTTTCGACAAGTTGGTAAAAGCTACGGGGGTCTTCCGACCGGCTCGCGTAGACGTAACTTGCACTTCTTGTAAACGATAGGTTTTCAACGTGTCGCTTTCATCGGCGAAAGCGCGTCCGGCAGTCAAGGATAAGACTGCCAAGAATAAAGTTCTTCGCATATAACAGTAATTTTCTCTTCGCCGGCATTACCCGGATCAGGTTATAAGGGTTTGTTCTCAGCCGCTCCCCGCGGAGGTCGTGTTCGTCAGCTCGTTGCTTTAACCGAATAACTCACGGCGCAAGGCGTCCGCAAGGCACGAGTAGGCACCCCTAAATTATTATTCGCGGCAAAGATACGGCGAAAAAGTATAAAGACCAATGTTTTCACCGCCGTTTCTCCGATATCGTCTCTGTTCAAGGCAAAAGACGTAACGCTTTACGCCTGAAGCGGCCTTTTTAACCCCCTCGAAGCAACGGACTTCTTCAAGCCTTGCGCGCCGCAGATGCTGCACGGACATCAGGACAAGCCGCCTCCACGTGCTCTCATCAGACCAAGGCGCGGCGATGAAGTAGAAAATAAAGATGCTCACGCATAAACGCTTTTCTTGTACTTGCGAGACGAGGCGAACGATTAGAGTCAGATCAAGAAAGGCCGGAAACAAAGTGCAGGTTACGCAAAATCGCGAGGCAAAAGGACTACATCGCACACAGAAAATCTCCGCTACTTGCTTTTTCATCGTGAGCGTAAACCTTTTTCATCACGAGCGTAAGCCTTTGCTATCGTGAGCGCAAACCTTTTTTATCGTAACTAATCAACGAAAATGAAGAGAAATCGAAGTTGGCGTAAACTGACTGATAATGAACAGGAAACGGAGTCATTTGCATAGAAGTACCTTTTTCTAAAAGGGCAGGAATATGCAGATTTAGGCAGAAGTTCGGTTACCAGAGCGTTACCCGATTTCGTCATAGGTAACGATGGAGTAATGTTCGGTAACTGAATTATTTTCGCCCGTGTGGCTTTTGCTGTGGTCAGCAGTTTTCTGCATAAGTGAGGAACGCTTTAATTCGGGTAACTTTGCCCATAAAAATTAAAGCGTATGAAACAAGAGAAAATGAAGGTGTTGCTCTACCTCAAAAAGAGCGGTCTTGACAAGTCGGGCAAGGCTCCGATTATGGGACGTATCACACTTGGAAGGAATGTTGCCCAGTTCAGTTGTAAACTCTCCTGCAATCCAGAGTTGTGGAATCCCCGTGAGAGTAGAGTGGACGGCAAGAGTCGTGAGGCAGTAGAGATAAACGGCAGGTTGGAGAGTTTGCTGTTGTCTGTTCAGTCGGCTTATCAAGCCTTACTTTCCAAAGGTTGCCCATTTGACGCAACCGATGTAAAGGAACTGTTTCAAGGCAGCGTACAGACACGATGTATGCTTATCGAACGATTGGACATCCTCATCAGGGAGAAGAAAGAACATATTGGAATTGACATTAAGAGAGAAACAATTTCCAATTACTATACTACCCGTAATAATCTTCGGACATTTATCGAAGACAAGTACAAGGTGGAAGATTTGTCTTTCTCGCAACTTACAGAAAATTTCATTTATGATTTCAGGGACTACTACTTGAACAAATTAGGGTTTCAGGAAAGTAGTTTCTATGCAGTTGCATCCCAAATAAAGACCGTATGCAGGTTGGCATACCGTGAAGGATTGGCTGACACCTTATTATTTGCTAATGTAAAGATAGCAAGAGGTGATAAGAAACTCCCAAAGGCACTTGACAGACGTTCACTTGACAAACTAATGAATACCCACTTCGGAGAGTTGGAGGAAGAAATGGAAACAGCAAGGGATTTGTTTGTTTTTGCCTGTCATACAGGTGCAGCCTATTGTGATTTAATGGGATTAAGTAAGACACATCTTGTCCGTGATGATGAGGAAAATCTTTGGATGAAGTTCAATAGGCAGAAGACAGGTGTACTTTGTCGTATTAAGTTGTTGCCCGAAGCGATTAGGATAATAGAGAAGTATCGAAGCGAAGAAAGGGAAACGCTGCTGCCACAGATGAAGTATGCCACCTATCAATCGTATCTTAAAGCATTGCGCCTTAGAGTGGGCATTGCCTTTCCCTTTACCACGCATACGGCAAGGCACACCTTTGCTACGCTCATCACGCTTGAGCAAGGAGTTCCGATTGAAACTGTGAGCAAGATGCTCGGACATAGCAACGTAAGTATGACCGAGCGTTATGCAAAGG
>ERZ773031.430-NODE-430-length-22911-cov-9.610124_pt1 | contig 22911 bp, 20 predicted proteins | sample MGYA00511666_ERZ773031 | MGnify/ENA primary metagenome ERZ773031 (study PRJEB29015, sample SAMEA2738135) | human oral metagenome | biome: human oral; feature: human-associated habitat; material: saliva | place: China | collected 2250 ...
AAATTTGTTTATAAAAACAAAGGTAAGGATAAACTTAGTAATTACCAAATATATTCCTACCTTTAACTATAATTTAACAATTAGTCCTTACAAAAGAACTCTCTAAATACCTTATCCCCATACTCACCTTTAGTAAGTTCTATAAATTCCTTGATAGTATAACTATCTTTCATGATATTATTTAATTTATTCTTAATAAACTCCTTAATAGCAATTGGGTATATACCTGTAATCACTCTGTAACAGACAATAGCATCTTCAAAAGATAACTCACTATCTAACGTCAAGTCCTTATAACTATCTTTGTTTTTATTACTAACTTTATATATTAAGTCAGCTTTAGCTTCACTTAAAGTATCTCCGTATGACCATTTACCCTCTCCGTCTGTTACAAGATATCTAATTGAATCTGAATAATATGTTTTAATATGGTACACATTACCCTCCTGTTCTACTATCTTACCAAAATACCAATCGACTTTAATATACCTACCAATCTCATTTTCAAAAAGGTAAGCACCATTATAATTTGGTTCAAAAGTAACAATTAATTCATCAGACCAAATTAGTTCTTTACTATGCTTAGCTAAAGTATCTTTTATTTCATTGTATTTTTCTTTACTTACTACAAGTTCTGAACAAACCTTATGTAAGTTTGAATAATCTTTCAAATTAATACAGCGCAAATTCAAAGTACCACCAACAATCAATCCTTTAGATAGTTCCTCTATCTGTGTATAACCTAAAACAAAATGACTATATACAACTAAATTTTCATTTAGTTTGGTTACATATGTATTGTAAATATCAAGACTTCCATAAACCTCCTTAAGACCTTTAGGTAATTCTGTAATAGGGGTACTACGCAAAACTAAACTCCCACATATTTCCATTACCTTTGGTGATTTATCAAAGGTACTTTCTGAAAAATAACAAGTTTTTTTAACATACAATTCTTCAGGCATACGTTTGATTATATTATCCGTACACAATAACTCACCATCTATCTTTAATATCTTTGGAAACGAGAAAGATTTATCCATACTATCCATATACAGATTACCACCAAGCTTTATATCTTCAGGTAGTTCTTCAATATATGTCCATGAAATACTTAACCACCTTTCAACTTCCAAACCCTTTGGCAATTTGGTTACACCTGACATATTCAATTGTAAATAACCTAATACCTTCAGATTATCAGGTAACTCTGTTATATCTTTTCTTCCCCACAAATCTAAATTGACATTATATACCAACTTACCACCCACCTCAATAAGTCTAATACCTGCTAATTTTTCAAATTCTTCTTTTGTTATCATAATTAATATAGTACTTCTTTATTGTTAACTTATAACTATTTAAAAATTAGATTCAAACTCACAACAAACAAATCTATAGTTTTTCCCTGTACCATATTTCTTGTGTTTTGGTAATTTACTTTTAACTTGTTCATAAGTATTTTTATCTAAAACAATTTTATTACAATGTTTATCAATAATTGACCAATCAGTCAAATCACAATATTTTAGTTTTATTTTCTTTGTAAATAATTTTTCAGGAAATTCCTTTATATTTGTTCTATTTACATTTAAACCACAAGTTTTTAATGTATTCGGTAATTTATCAAATGTTGAATTACAAAAAACACAATAACCACCCAAAACCAACTCATTAGGCATCTGTTTTATTACTGTATTCATACACCATAAACCACCATCTAATTTAATTTTTTCTTGAAATGAAAATGGATTAATCATATTATTAACACATAATGTTTGAAAATTCCAATTATTTGGTATTTCTTTAATATTTGTTCCACTAATATCCAATTCAGTGTTAATATTTATTATATTTGGTAAATTATCAAATGTGGATTTTTCAAAACAACAATCCCAACCTGTTATCAATTCTTCAGGTGCTTTCTTTATATTAGTATATAGACAATATAATGATTGTTTTAATTTCATTTTCTTTGGAAAAGAGAAAGGTTTATTTATTCCGAATATAAATAAACTTCCACCAATTTTTGTATCTTCAGGTAATTCTTCTATATCTGTACCTGAAATTCTTAAATCACTACCAACCTCCAAACCTTTGGGTAACTTGATAATACCTGAATTATCTAAATCTAACCAATCTAACACTTTCAAGTTATCAGGTAATTCTGTTATGTCTTTCCTTTCCCGTAAAACCAAACCACCTTTATATACTAACTTACCTTCTTCTTCAATAAGTTCTATATCAACTAACTTCTCAAATTCCTCCTTTGTTATCATAATTCTGTCATTATTAAATTTGTTTATAAAAACAAAGATAGGGACAATATTTGTCTAACCCAAACACATCCCCACCTTTTAACTATATTTTAACATTTAGTCTTCACAAAAGAAGTCTCTAAAACTCTCATTACCATACTCACCTTCAGTAAGATTTATAATCTCCTTGATTGTATAACTATCCTTCTTGTTCTTACCCAATCTATGTTCAATGAAGTCCCTTGTACCAAAAGAGCAAGCACCCGTGATAACACGATAGCAAACAATAGCGTCCTCAAAAGACAACTCACTATCTAATGTCAAGTCCTTATAGCTATCTTTATTTCTATTACTTATTTTATAAATTAAATCAGCTTTCGCTTTTTCTAAAGTATATCCGTGTGACCATCGTCCTTCACCATCTGTAATAAGGTATATAATATTTCCATCTCCATATCTTTGAACATGGTATACGTTACCTTTTTCTTCTACTATCTTAGTAAATATACCATCAGCATAAATATACTTTCCAATCTCATTTTCAAAAAGGTAAGTACCTTTATAATTTGGTTCAAAGGTAACAAGTATTGTACAAAATTGTTTTATAATTTCAATTGTATGTTCAGCTAAAGTATCCTTTATTTCTTCATACTTTTCTTCACTTACTCTAAATCCACAACAAACCTTATGTAAGTTTGAATAATCTCTTAGATTAGTTTCACGCAAATCTAACTCCCCACTAACTATTAGCCCTTCAGATAAATCTTCTATTGGTGTATTATCTAATTTGAGTCCACCATATGCAACAAAATTATTAGGTAACTTTGATATATTTGTATAACATATATTGACTAAACCGTAAACCTCTTTAAGACCTTCAGGTAGTTCAGTAATATTTGTGCCATTCAAATATAAAGAATCTCCAACTTTCATTACCTTTGGAAACTTATCAAACTTACTATGTGAAAAATCACAATCCCATTTAACATACAATTCTTCAGGCATACATTTAATAGTTGTATTTGTACATTCAAAATTACCATCTACCTTTAACACCTTTGGGAAAGAAAAAGGTTTCTTCATATAGTTAATATACAAACTTCCACCAAATTTTGTATCTTCAGGTAATTCCTCAATTTCTGTTCTTGAAATATTTAAAAAACCTTCAACTTCAAGACCTTTTGGTAATTTAGTTACACCTGACCAATTCAAATCTAAATTACCTAATACTTTTAAATTATCAGGTAATTCTATTATATCTTTTCTATTATATAAGTTAAATTTACCATAACATACTATCTTACTATCTACCTCCATAAGTCTAATTTCTGTTAACCTTTCAAATTGTTCCTTTGTTATCATAACTTTTTAAATTAAATTATCTTTTTGAAATTATGTTCTAACGTAAATTGTGGGATATATGATTTAATTCCAACAATTGTTATTAACCCTCCATCAAGAATTGTTGGACAAAGTCCATTTTCGTTAATTTGGTCAATTATACTCTTATCTTCAATTGGTATTATGATATCACCACTGAATTTATTTTTTCTATATTTAACACCATGTGTTTGCAGAATAGCATTAGGATTATAAGAGCCAGATGCAACTATATTCGAACCTTTAAATGGAATATTAAAGAATAAATACCAAAAAGTGTTTGATACGTTCAGTTTTTGCGTTTCATTTTTTTCAAGACGTTCTATTTTATATCCAACAAATTCTTCTAAAGCATTAATTGCCCTTGTATCCATAAAATATTTGCTTCTATAGATAATGAATTTTTTTATTATTTCATTATCCATATTTTCACCAATTATTTTAGCTGTATCATGAATAGTTAATTCTTTTGTTACATCATTAACACCACAAATATAATTTAAAATACCAAGAAATTCGTCCATATATTCTTTTGAAGAATAACAATTACGTTTGAAATAAGACCAATTATATACACCATCATTGCCGTGTTTATCTTGTATTTTTGCCGTAGAATTGTTTTGTATTTTAGTATCTTGAAATAACTCATTATTAATTATATCATCATATCTAATATAAGCACCTTTAGCTAAATTATATATGATTTCATTTCGCTTAAATACAGTATCTCTTTTAGATGCACAAGGAGCAAGACCACACATAACATGTAATGCATTGCTAAGTTGATTAACCCCTATTGGGTTAGAAATATCAGGCATTTCACAATCTATAAAACCAAGATGTCTCACAAAATGTTTAAAATCATGTGGTTTACTTGGTGTTATTATAGATGCATCTTCAAATTTAAGGATAAGATAACTCATAAAAATATTTTCTAAACCTCACCATCATTATTAACAGACTCTAACTGTTCACGTTCAGCCTTTTTTGCAGCACGTTTAAGTCTATTTTCTTCTTTCTTCTTTTCTTTAGCAGCTTTTTTATCACCACTTATTTGAAGATATTTATTATTAATGTCAACAAGTTCTTGTATTTCTTCTTCTGTAGACTTATGGTAAAAATTATCACATTTAACAGTAAAGTTATTTAAATCTTCAAGTGTTTCTATTTTTACCCACCCACACTCATCTTCGAAAGTATCTTCAATTGGTTTATTAACAATTTTAATTTCAAGTGATTGAACTCTTGTCCATGCGTTATTTCTACGTATATCAATACGTAACAAACAACTTAATATATATTTAACAAGTTTGTCTACAATATTATCACCAAGTAATACACCACACTCTGCAAACGTATTAGTTAAATATCTAACATTTGATGTGAAAAATCCTGTGGAATATTCTGCATTTTCACCGTAATGTGTTTTAATGATTTTATCAACAAGACCATTGTCTATCCATTCTGTATAAATTCCCATTCTATCAAACTTCTCATCGGCAGATATGAAAGATAGACTTTTCAAGTCAATTACACCGTGGGTCTCATATTCTACTTCTCCAATTTTTTCACAAGAGAATAATGAGGTGTCAGTACGAGGACCACTTGTTGTCCCAACTTCAAACATTTGTGATTTTGAATTGTTTGTTTGTATGGCATCCACAATTGTTATTGGTGATTTTCTTTTTAATGTTTTTCCTGCATCACGTGAGGAAGCAAACATATAACCACGAGTGACACCAACATTTGAAAGTAGGTAATTACAATACATTGTATCTAACATTTGAACAGCAGGTGTAACAACATCTACTTCATGTTCAAATATATGATGTCGAAGACAATCTGCACTAATCTTTACTTTGTAATCGTATATAGGGTTACCATTAATATCCTTTATTCCTGTATCATATATGACTTTTTTTGAAAGTTTAATATTATCAGGAATCATACCACTAATAATACCTAATTTTCGAAGTAAGTCCTTTTGTTTAGAACTATCATCAAAATTAACACATCCATTACCACTAAGTTTGACTTTGAAAAAAATTTGTTTCATTTTATATAAAATTATATTGTTAATATTCTTTTTAAAACATGTGTCTATTCATGATTTCTACAAACCCAAAACCAAAACCTGTACATCTACCAAGACCCATATTATAAAGTTTCTTTCTTGCCTCTTTATCACCTTTTACAATAAGCATTAATTTCGATGAAATATTTTTTGATTTTCCTATTTTAACACAAACTTTTTTTGAATTAATTAAATGAAAAGGTTCAATAGATATAGTATTTGCTACTTTTTCACTTACCCCATTCTTTATTAATTTAGAAATACAATGTGTTCTTAATTTATCAATAAAATTATCATTATCAATACAATTATAAAACACTCCATTATGTTTTAATGAAATAGGACTTATTGTCCTAATGACATCATAATCAGAAAATGGTTCATACTCACTAATAGTCATATTGGTATAATGTAATGAAGATAACTTTAAATCATCACTTTTATAAACAATACTTTCTAATATTTTATTTATAAATGTTGTATCATTAGAACTTATAGCAACTAATGCACCATTAGGGAAAAAAGTTTTACCATTTTCATTTGTTTTACCACCTTGAATGGAAGATATACAATAATTAGATTCATTACCATGATAATTATTATCACCTCCAAGAAGTTCCATTATAAAACCATTGACGATTTTATTTAATGGGGTTGAGAACTCTTCTAAAGAACTACCAAAAAATATTTTTAAAACCATATTGTGTATTATATTTTTTTTGTTTCAAAATAATCTGTTTCATAATGGGCATATTCATCTGTAAAATCAAAATATCTTATACCCTCATAATTAAATTTTTTCACATCATCGTCATCTTTATCAACATCTGCCATTTCATATAATTTTTTAGGGAAATCCTTAAGAGGTATATCCATTCTTAAAAGGTCCCCTACGAGACAACAAAATAACATATTTTGTTCATCTATATTCGTATATTTATAGCATCTATTTATGGTAGCCTCAAAAGTATTACTAATAAACATATTTGTGAAGAACCCACTCAATTCATTACTCTTAGCAAAATTAGAAGCATAACACCATATTCCTATAATATTTTTTGCTTTAATTTTATTTACATTTTCATTATTTAATAACAAGAAATCAAATCTGTTTGGATAAAATAATCCGAAGTCATTTCCATGACCATAAAACAAAATTGTATCATTCTCATGAGAAATTGCATAATCAAATTTCTTTAATGATTCTTCAACATCATCTGTTGGTTTAATTCTAACAACATTACAATTATCTATTTTTTTATATATAAACTCAACAAATGCTGTATCATTATCACCCCAATCACACCAAATTACTGTCATTACTCTATCATTTTTATTATTACTACGTTGCAAAATTAAACAAAAAACGTGAATTAACAAAATAATTCACGTTAAAAAAATAAAAATGAAGTAATTTTATTTACTTATAAAATTAAACCTAACTCATCACTATATCTTGCATAATACAAAACTAATGGTGTGTTGTATGATAATGCCAATCTAAACCAATCCTCAGGAAAACAAGTGTAATAATCTTTATAAATGTATTTAAAAGAATCATTACTATTCTTTTTAAAATAATGATAATGAAATTTCTGCGCATCCTTTTCTCTACACTCATTATCTTTTATACGTATAGTATCTACTATTATTGGTTTTGAAATTCTCTCTTCATCATCAACGTATCTTGCTGAGACATATATGTTATTATTTTCACCTCTAAAACTATATTTTCTTGATAGTTCATTTTTAAGTGATTTATCATTGTCTTTTTTTCTTGTCGCATAAGGTGTAAATTTTCTAAGACATTTTGCACTTTTCATAAAAGTAGAAAACATATAATCAATGAATAATCCTAAATTTTCATCGTAAAAATCTTCATATAAATCATACAAATCATTTTTGGTGATGGTCTTCCCATCAAAAACCTTTAATTTATCATACCACTCATTATACAAGTCTTTTGAATATGTACTTGATATGAATTTATTTGATGATGCATCTTTATTAAAAGAACAAACATAATAATTAATACTATCATATTCCAATTCACCAAAACGTCCACCACGACCACATCCACGCTGTATTGTACCTTCAGGATTAACTATGAAATCATATATATTTCTTGCTGATATATTAAGTCCAGTACTAAGTACATTTGTCCCTATAACAGTATTTCTTTCTGATATAGGACTCTTTTTACCATGTTTTTTATATAATAACGTCTCAATTTCATTTCTACGTTCATCAGTAAACATAGCATGTAGTAAAGAAACATCTGATATTTCATTTGATAATTTTTTATACAAACCTTGTGCTTGTTTTACTGTATGTGTAATAACTAAAGCATCTTTATTTGTTTCTGTTAAAATAAAATTATCAATACTATCATATTTTTTTATATGAACATTAACATTCATTTCACCATTATATACCTTTGGTTTTATGAAATTAATATTATTCCATCCAAAAAACTCATTAAATCTTATTGCAGTAGCTGAAAGAAATAACGTTTTTGAATATGTCTTATTTATACGAGTATATGCATAAGAAATAAAAGCTGCAAACAATGGTTCATCACAAAGGAATTCATGATATTCATCAAAAATAATATTCCCACCTATTTCTTTAATAAGATTGTGTGCCATATTATTTTTAACCATAACTGATAAAAAGTTATCAATATTGGTAACAATTATGTCGCTATTTTCATCACCTTGTAAATATTCTCCATGTAATAAAAGACCCACTGTAATTTTATCTTTATAACCCATCGTATCCAACTCATCGAGAATTGAACTATAAGTACCATTTGCAATCACATTTCTAGGTGTAACCCACAAAGTTTTACTTTTGTTTCTCATAATCCACCTAAGTCCAACTAATGTTTTACCAAATCCAGCACTCGCATTAACTATATTATTATCACATTTTGAAATTTTGTCCATTAAAGAGTTTTGTTCCAAAATACGATTCATATCGTATTTTGGAACACCATTAGAATTTAACGCCCATATATCATAATTGTCAGATGGCATATTTTCCACTGTTATTGTATCATGATATATCTTTCTAATAAACCCCCCTTCATCATCACTGATAAAATCTGTAGAATATTCAGGATGAGATGATACCAATCTATCTGCAAAAACTAAAACTGTGCGTGTAATTGTATAAAGTGCATTAATGTCAAGTTCACTACAAATATTAACACAGTTGTCCTTTATATGAATATCATGATATAAAGTTGTTTCCTTGACCATTTTTGTACCATCATTACTATTATCTTGTTGTATTGTGAAACCAAAACGCATCAGAATAAATGAATTAATTTCTTCAAGGAAAGTATCAAAAAGTTTTACTTCATCATCATCTAAATCAATCATTACATTTCTTGCAGTTACATCGCAAAGATGTCCATAAACAACATGATGGTATAAAATTGAAGATAATACCCATGGTGTTTTATAAAGATTTGTTTTTGTTAAAGCATAAGCCCAACTTAAGATATTATGTGTAATAATATTCTTATCTTTTAAAGATTCAAGTCCATCTTCTGTTTCAGAACAAAAGATTTTTTTACTTGATTTACCATCACTTTCACAAAATCTTTGAAAACTTTTACTACACTTACCAATGTCATGAAGTGCAGCACTACTTATTACATATTCTATTAACTCATCATTGGTTATTTTATTAACATCCCACTTCACATCCTCTTTTAAAAACTGTAAAAGAACATGATATGCAACATTAATAACTGCTTTGGTATGGTCAATAAGTTTAATCTCACCATACTTTTTACTCTTAGCCAAAATACCATCCAAAATACTCATATCTACTATCTAATATTTTATTTTAACTTTTAACTATAATTTAACAATTAGTTCTTACAAAAGAACTCTTTAAAACTCTCATTCCCATACCCAGCTTCAGTTAGGTTAACTATTTCCTTTATTGTATAAACTTCTTTCTTATTCTTACCCAACATTTCTCCAATGAAGTCCTTATCTCTAAATAAGCAAGCACCCGTAATAATCATGTAACAAAGAATAGCATCTTGATAAGATAACTCACTATCTAAAGTTAAATCCTTATAAAAATCTCTATCTCTTTTGGTTATTTTATATATCAAATCAGCTTTAGCTACTTCCAATATATAACTGTGTGTCCATATACCTTCTCCATCAGTTACAAGATAGGTTATTTTTCCATCTCCATATTTTTGTACATGGTATACATTTCCTTTCTGTTCTACTATCTTAGCAAAGATATCATAAACTTTTATATACTTTCCTATCTCATTCTCAAAGAGATAAGCACCCTTATAGTTTGGTTTAAAATATACTCTATCAGAATTATAACCACAAATAATATGATATTCATTAGGGTGATATTGACCAAGATTACATCCACGAAATAAAGAAAAAGATACACATTTCTTATGTAAATCTGTACAATTATTTAATCTGTGTTTCTTATGTAAATGTTTACCCGTAATAAAGCCTTCAGGTAATTCTTTTATTTCTGTGTTATAAGCAACAAGTTCGTTATACACAACTAAATTATTATTTAATTTGGTTACCTTTGTATTACTAATATCAAGTTCACCATAAACTTCTTTAATACATTCAGGTAATTCTATAATAGGTGTGTTACCTAAATGCAAACTATATCCAACTTCTATTACATTTGGTAATTTATCAAACCTACTTCCTGACAAATCACAGGTACCTTTAACATATAATTCTTCAGGCATATGCTTAATAGTAGTACTTTCACAATTAAAACTACCATTCACTTTAACTACCTTTGGTAAAGAGAAAGGTTTCTTCATCTTATTAGCATACAAATTACCACCAAACTTAGTATCTTCAGGTAGTTCCTCAATCTCGGTTCTTGAAATTTCTAAATTCAAATTAACCTCAAGTCCTTTAGGTAACTTAGTTACACCTGAATTACATAAATCTAAAGCCCCTAATACCTTCAGATTATCAGGTAACTCTATGATATCTTTTCTGCGAAATAAATCCAAATTACCATCATATACCAACTTACCTTCTTCTTCGATAAGTTCTATATCTACTAACTTTTCAAATTGCTCCTTTGTTATCATAATTCTTTATTATTAATACAAACAAAGGTAGAAATAATATTTGCACCAACCAAACATATCCCCACCTTTAATGTTATTTAACTATTAGTCCTCACAAAAGAACTCTTTAAATACCTCATTTCCATACTCCCCCTCAGTGAGTTCGATAATCTCACTAATTGTATAACTATCTTTCCTATTTCCACCTAATCTGTTTTCTATGAAATCCCTTGTACCAAAGGAACAAGCACCAGTAATCACTCTGTAGCAAACGATAGCATCTTCAAAAGATAACTCACTATCCCATGTCAAGCACTTATAGTCATCTTTGTTTCGATTACTAATCTTATAAAGTAAGTCAGCTTTAGCTTCTTCTAAAGTTTCTCCGTGTGACCAACGACCTTCACCATCTGTAATAAGGTATGTAATATTTTTACTACCATCTAATTGGATGTGATACACATTACCTTTTTGTTCTACTATCTTAGCAAAAATATCATCTGCGTTGATATACTTACCAATCTCATTTTCAAAAAGATAAGCACCCTTATAGTTTGGTTCAAAAGTAACAAGTACTTTACTAAATTGTTTTATATTATTACTTGTATGTTTAGCTAAAGTATCTTTTATTTTATTGTACTTTTCTTCAGTTATGCCAAATCTTGAACAAACCTTATGTAGGTTAGAATAGTCCTTTAAATTTATATCATCTAAGTTTAACCAATATCCTACAATCAACCCTTTAGGTAAATCTTCTATTAATGTCTTAACAAAATTAAAGTTTCTATGTATGACTAAATTATCATTTAGTTTTGTTATATTTGTATGACGTATATTAAAGTTACCACAAACCTCCTTAAGACCTTTAGGCAACTCGGTAATAGCTGTGTCACTCAAATTCAAAGCATCACTAACTTCCATTACCTTTGGTAACTCGTCAAATGTACTTCCTGAAAAATTACAAACTCCTTTAACATACAATTCTTCAGGCATACGTTTAATAGTAGTGTCTGAACATTCAAAATAATCACCTACCTTTAATACCTTTGGAAACGAAAAAGGGTTCTTCATATAATTTACAAACAACCCACCATCAACCTTTGTATCTTCAGGTAATGCCTCAATTTCAGTTTCTGAAATAACTAATAAACCTTCAACTTCGAGTCCTTTAGGTAATTTTGTAATACTTGTACCATCCAAATCTAAAAATCCTAATACCTTAAAATTATCAGGTAGTTCTGTTATATCTTCTCTTCCTTCTAAATCCAAACTACCATTATAGATTAACTTACCATTCTCTTTAATAAGTTCTATATTAAGCAGCTTCTCAAATTGCTCCTTTGTAATCATAACCCTTTATTATTTAAATCTTTTATGTCTTGTAAAAGTTGTTCTTCAGACTCATTACAATCAATTTTTCTATATCTTACCACATTAAGACCATGACTTTCCTCAAGATTCCATTTATTGGAAGAAGTTATGAAACCAACTCTATATGAATATCTATAACCAAACGTAGCATCAAGTGTTAAAATTTGACATAAATATAATACAGGTAATCCATATTTATTCTTTTTCTTTTTTGGTTTTTCTGTTAACCATACAATTTGTTTTTCCATTATATATTATCATCTAATTAAAATTTCGTAATCATATTCTTCATCTTTATTGAACAATATTTCTTCAATTGATTTGTCTTCTAAATAATCATCTAAAAGAATATTGTTATTTTTCTCATACCAATATTTATTTTCATAATATTCATCTAAAAAATTATCTTGAAAACGTTCAATAAATTCTTTACCATTCCATAAAAATCGACTACCTTTTGGTAATAATTTAGCATAATAGACATCGTCATATCTTTTATTAATAGATAATGAAACATCAATATCCCAATCATCATTAAAGATAAAATCTTTGTTACGTCTAAAATCTCCATCTTCAGTTAAATCTATATTTCTTTTCATATTTTTTTCCCAAATATAGATTTAACCTTTTTAAATAAATTAAATTTACCACTATTTATATTAGACTCAATAGAATTAACATTTGACAAGTCAATGTTAAAGTGTTGTTGCCCATTAGTATCTTCTGTTTCCTCTGTATATTTACTTAATTCCCCTATCAACTCATCAATTGTTTCAGGACGTTTTACTTCAACATACGGACTAATTCCCTTTTGTTTTTTATATTCACTAACAAGTTTATCTAATGTAAGGTCACAATATTCATCTTCCCAATCACCTAAATAATAGAATCTATCGCTAACATGCATATCCTCTGTGAAAACTCCAAAGATAATTGGGTCTTTTTCCCTTCTTTCTAATTCAACTTTTCTTTCTTCTAATCCTGTGTAATCAGTAAAAATAACATAAAACTTATTGAAAATATTTTTAGTCTTACATATTACCTCAACTATTTCATCTGGTATTTCACGGGTGAAGTTTTTCAAATCTTGTATTTTAACTACTTCTTTTGAAACATTTTCAATATAATCCTCAATTACATTACGATAAATGAATTTATTTACACCAAGGTCAATCAAAACCTCTTCCTTCTTCATAACTTCAGTGAGAAATTTTAATTTATTTAAAGACTTAATTTGTCCTGTTTTTTTATATTTCTCAGCAAGGTGACAAATATTATCAAACGATTTTTTCAATTTATTTGTATCCATTACCTCGATTTCACCTTTTAATTTCAAAAAATATTCATTCGGTGTTAATTCTTTATTTATTCTATCCATAATATATGGTATTAACTTTTAAAATTTACAATAAATTGTTAATTATAATACTTTAATATTTAACTTTTACAAAAGAACTTTCTAAATTCTTTATTTCCATACTCCCCTTCAGTTAGGTCTATAATCTCACTAATGGTATAAACTTCTTTCTTGTTCTCCCCCAATCTATTCTCAATGAAATCTCTTGTTCCAAAAGAGCAAGCACCTGTGATTACTCTATAACATACAATAGCTTCTTTAAAAGATAACTTACTATCCAACGTCAAGTCCTTATATTCTCTTTTATTTCTATCAGTAATCTTATACAATAAGTCATCTTTAGCTTCTTCTAAAGTACCTCCGTGTGCCCAATGACCCTCACCATCAGTTACAAGGTATGTAATATCTCCTTCCCCATATATATCAATATGATATACATTACCTCTTTGTTCAACTATCTTACCAAAAATTTCATCAGCCTTGATATACTTTCCACTTTCATTCTCAAATAGATAAGCACCTTTATAATTTGGCTTAAAAGTGATAATCATTTTATCACTATTTACCCATAGATTGTCTTTACTATGTTTAGGTAAAATATCCTTAATCTCTTCATACTTCCATTTATATAGAAGAATTTTTGAACAAACCTTATGTAAATTAGAATAATCATATAATTTAGTTTTATACAAATATAAGAGATTACCAATAATCAATCCTTCAGGTAATTCTTCTATTTGTGTGTTAGCGAATTTAAGATGTTCATACACAACTAAATTATCATTTAGTTTGGTTATCTTTGTATTACTAATATCAAGTTCACCATAAACTTCTTTAATACATTCAGGAAATTCAGTAATAGGTGTACTTTGTAAAATTAAACTTTCTCCAACTTCCATAACCTTGGGTAATTTATCAAACGTACTTTTTGACAAATTATATGAACCTTTAACATATAATTCTTCAGGCATCTTTTTAATAGCTGTATTCTTACAATTAAAATAACCATTTACCTTTAATACCTTTGGAAAGGAAAAAGGTCTTATCATCTCACCCACACTCAAACCACCACCAAGTATTGTATCTTCTGGTAATTCTTCTATTTCAGTTTCTGAAATATTTAACCATTCTTCAACTTCAAGACCTTTTGGAAGTTTAGTTATACCTGAATAACGTAAGTCAGTATAACCAATTACTTTTAAGTTATCAGGTAATTCTGTTATATCTTCCTTGTAAAGTAAATTCAAATTATCCAAACACTCTATATTAGTGTGTTCATCACGAATTTCTATTCCTGCTAACCTTTTAAATTCCTCTCTTGTTATCATAATTCTATTATTATTAAATTTGTTTATAAAAACAAAGGTAAGAATAAAGTTTGTAATTAACAAACATATTATTATATTTAACTTTATATTAACATTATATTGTTATAAAACCATCATACATTTTGTTAATTAAGTCATCTTTAGCCTCTTCTAATGTATTTCCATGTGACCAATGACATTTACCATCTGTTATAAGGTAAGTGATATCTTCACTCCTACCTATTTTAACATAGAATGTATCACCCTCCTGTTCTACTATCTTACCAAAAATACCATCCACTTTTATATACCTTCCATTTTCATTCTCAAATAGGTAGGCACCTTTGTAGTTTGGTAAAAAAGTAATACATACTTCACCCCAAAAACTTTTTTTCGAATGTTTAGCTAAAGTATCCTTAATCTCATCATACTTTCTTCCATCCACGATAAATTTTGTACAAATCTTATGTAAATTTGAATAATCCTTTAAATTAACATATTGCAAATCTAATTCACAACCTACAACTAATCTTTTAGCTATTTCCTTTTTATTACAATATTTAAGATGTAAAGTATTCTCAACCTCCATTATATTCGGTAACTTATTAAATTTACTTTCTGAAAAACTACAAGACCCATTAACATACAATTCTTTAGGCATACGTTTAATAGTAGTATTTTCACACCATAAATCAACACTCACAGTAACAACCTTTGGGAATGAAAATGGCTTATACATATTACAAGCATATAAACTACCAAATTTTGTATCTTCAGGCAATTCTTCAATATTAGTTTCTGTTATTATTAATTCATCTCTAACTTCCAAACTTTTTGGTAGTTTGGTTATACTTGAATTAGATAAATATAAAAAGCCTAACACTTTTAAATTATCAGGTAAATCTGTTATATGATAACAATTACATAAATCAAAATCACCATCATATATTAACTTACCATCTTGTTCAAAAAGCTTTTCACCTATCAACTTCTCAAATTGTCCCTTTGTTATCATAATTCTATCATTATTAAATTTGTTTATAAAAACAAAGGTAGATAAAAAACTTGAAACTTACAAGTATTTACCTACCTTTAACTATATTTATTGATTATCGACCGTATATGAAATTAAATATATTATATTGTTTTACATTTTTATACATTTTATTTCTTTTGGTAGATTTTTATATCTCGAACTCATTCCAATATCTGATGTTTTAAATAAATCATCTTTAACATCTTCCAAAGTATTCACATTTATCCACTTATCTTTACCATCTGTTACAAGATAAGTAATCTTTCCATCTCCATATTTTTGAACATGATATACATTACCTTTCTGTTCTACTATCTTAGCAAAAATACCTTCTGCTTTAATGTACTTACCTTTCTCATTCTCAAATAAGTATACACCATTATGGTTTGGTTCAAACATAACAATTGCAATATTACCACCACAAGAAACCTTATGTTCAGCTAAAGTATCTTTTATTTCTTCATACTTTTCTTTAGTTACTTCAAATGTTACACAAACCTTATGTAAATTTGAATAATCTTTTAAAGATGTATCAAATAAACACAAAGACTCAACAATTATTCCTTTAGGAAGTTCTTTAATAGGCGTGTCACTAAACTTAAAATTTTTATATACAACCAAATTGTCACTTAACTTTGTTATGTTTGTATTACTAATATCAAAGTTACCATAAACTTCTTTAAGACCTTTGGGCAATTCTGTAATAGAGGTACCATCCAAATATAAATTACTTCCAACTCCCATTACCTTTGGTAACTCGTCAAACTTACTATATGACAAATAACAATAATATTTAGCATATATTTCTTCAGGTATTCTTTTAATAATAGTACCAACACAAATAAAATTACCCTCTACCTTTAATACCCTTGGAAACGAGAAAGGTTTCTTCATACAACTTACTGCCAAACTATCACCAAACTTAATGTCTTTAGGTAATTCTTCTATTGCTGTATATGAGATATTTAACCACCTTTCAATTTCCAGACCTTTTGGTAATTTGGTTACACCTGAACTATTCAAATCTAAATAACCTAACACCTTCAAATTATCAGGAAGTTCTGTAATAACTATTTTATTTGATAAATTCAAATCACCATCATATACTAACTTACCATCTTGTTCAACAAGTTCTATACCTGCTAACTCTTCAAATTCTTCCTTTATTATCATAATATAAATATTATATATTTTTATATGTAAGACTTTATTTATACAAATAATTTTTCTATAGGTTTTTTTGTTATTGTTTGGTTTATAGAACAAAGTATTGGTTTTTCCCAAATAACTTTAAAATCACTTGGCATATCATATTCAGAAACATAAATTTTATAACCATCTTTTTTATGTTTTCTCACCCATTCATAAAATCTATTATAATCAAAATTTTTTGACGTGCTATATTGTTTAACGTTTTGGTATGGTATATCACAATAGATTACACATCTATCACTTGGTGGTAAAATTATTTTATCATACTCTTCAGAATTAAATTCAATATTTTTAATTAATGGTATTTGTGCTTTAATATTTCTAATTGATTCTGAAATGTAGTCCCTACTTTTACCGTCACTAATTTTAACGTTATGACCACTGTACCCACCTGAAAAAAATCTTCCATTAAAACTTGCCATGTGCCCTATCCAACCTAACTCTCCTTTAGAGAATGTTGAATAATCTTTCTTATTAAATGCATCCCTTGCTTTAGTATATAATTCTCTATCTATAACTTCAGGTCCATTCCAACCATTTTGAAGGGATTTCCACATTTCTATTAAATATTCATTATTATCATTTGCAATGCGTTTAAAATCTTGTGGTATTTTATCAATTAAATTACATCCACCACAAAACAATTCAATAAAATAATCACCTTTCTTCATTCCATTTGTCATAATTGGAATGATATCAGATGCAATCCTATTTTTACTACCTTGATATTTCATTATTATTCAATTTTTTATAATAAAAAAAATAATAACCACAATACATATAAATTGCAGTCATTATTAAATGCGCTTATGGAGAATTTCGAAATCCCAACCTATTGATTAACAGTCAATTGTTCTGCCTTTGAACTACATAAGCATTATTGCACCACCTTTTACGGTGGTGCTTTTTTCGTTTACTTTTGTTTTATATTCCACATTGGGGTCTCACCTGAACCTACAAGCACATCAATATTTGCACCTGGTTTACTTGAGATTACATCCCATGCACGAAGCTGAATAAATTGTTGTGGTGATAATGATAATTCATTCATATATGCTTTATCAGCAATTGCCTTATTTTTTTCAGCTTTTGCACGTGCTAATTCCATTTCTGCACGTTTTTCTTGTGTTTGTTTTGCTTGAATTGCGGCAGCTGTCTTATTCATTTCATCCAACTGTTCCTTATTCGGCATCACTCTATCAGTTGTCACCTGTTGTATTTCAACAGGGAAATATCCTTTTGTTTTAGAAAGATGTTCAATATATTGTCGCATTGATGTAGCTACATCTGTATCTAATTTTTTAAGAACTTCTCTATTTGACATTAAATCAAAAGGTGAACAAGTTGAAACATATTCTCTAACCTTATTTTTAAAAAATGGTAAGATAAATGTTTGATACCAATCCTCTCCATAATTCTTAAGTAATTCAGGGGTATATCCTTTTTTGATTTGATATACCATATACATACTTACATCTAACGGTGTGTTATCATTTGACAATAAGTCATCAAATTTAAACTCAGCCTTTTGTGGTAATATTCTAAAGTAAACAGCAGATGTTGTCCATGCAATCATTGTTAAATCATTAACAGGTTCACTACTTACTCTTGTGTCACCAACAAACCATGGTTTCATTTTTAATGCAACTTCCTCATCATATGAGGGGTTTGTAAAACTACAACTTACCACTAACGCAGTAATAAAAGAACCAATAAGTAGGTTCATTACAAATCTTTTCATTTTTATCTGTTTGTTTTGTTAAAAAATGTCCTCACTGATGGACTTGAACCACCGACCACTTGGGTATAAGCCGAGCACTCTAACCTACTGAGTTAAGTGAGGGGTAAATATTTAATAATTGCGGAAAGAGCAGGATTTGAACCTGCGAACCGATTACTCGATTGCCTCCTTAGCAGGGAGGTGCTTTAAACCACTCAGCCACCTTTCCAATATACCATCAGGATGGGTTTATAATTGTTTTACCGTGCACTTTACACCAAATATAATCTATTGACTCCACACTGAAGCACGTTAATGCTTCTCCTGTAAAACCTACGTTGCGAGGTAGGATTCGAACCTACGACCACCAGGTTATAAACATGGTAAGCTACCACTGCTCTACCGATAGTTGTTCGCTAACAAATCCTAACAAAAGTGTCAGCCTTGTTACTAATCATCCATAGGTATCTCAACCTACAGCGGAGCTATCTCTCATCGCTCGTATTAAAATATTACGAGCACCATTAAGGTCCCTGTGGACCTTAATTCCGTCATACATAAACCACTCTTTACTACCCAAGTTAATCATTAACTCACCTGTAAAGCTATTGGTCTTACTTGTGTATGATTCATTTTGTTCTACATACATCACACCACACTCCTTGCACTTTTGCTTCAACCTTTCCTTAAACTCATAGAATCTGAGTGACAGCATAGAGCGTACAACGCTCTTACGTAACTTTCTACCTTTCTTTGTCATACTCTTTACCTCAAAAGGAGGGAATACGATAACAGAGAAATTATGTACAAGATAGTTAATACACTGCCAGTGCAACTCGTCAACCAAGTCCTGTATCCTATGATACATCCTATTTAATGTACGCTTCAACTTACCTTTCTTCTTCTTATCCTTTGTGAGTGCTAACCTGCTAAGCAGTTTATCACGCTTTAGGTTAAGTGTTAAAATTCTGTCAAAGGCGTGTATACCAAGCCATCCAAATCGTCCATCTTCACTGAAGTAAGTAAGGAAATTTCTAACCCCAGGGTCTAAAGCAACAACACCACCTTGGTTTTCGGACGGCATGATTGTTATCTTCTGAGGTACGGAAAGATACCATCTTCCGTGGTCATTAATGAGGCGACAGTCACAGATGTCATTTTTTAAGAACTCTCTTTCAGAAAAATTTAACTTTCCACTAATGGTGTGGTAAACACCACTTTCTGACACAGCAGATTTAGGTATATAACAACTCTGTACTGGATTCTTACGAGTCTTGTAACGTAACTTAAACGCTTTACCATTCTTCTTTGTCTCCTTACAGTTAGTCTTCCGTGATGTGTAAGCGTCCTTCACTGCAATCTTCTTTATCTGATATGGTACAGCTTTAATGTAGTCTTCAGTGAGTTCTGCTAAGACTATGGTACTCATATTCATCCAACCCTTAAAGATAATGTCTTTCTCGTTAAAGTGATTAATACAGGTATTGTACACCTTACGTCCCACACCAAACCACTGTTTAAAGAGTTGCTTCTGTTGTGGTGTTGGATAAATTCTTATCCGTCTTGATTTTGTCACAATAGCGTCTGAGACCATGCATTCTACACGAGAAAACATGAGGGATTGCCAATAAGTCTTCTGTGAGTTCTTATTGTGGACTGCGACTTGTTTTGTTGAGAACCATGATTTCACCGCCATTGCACTGGAAGAGGTATTCAAATAATTCAAATCCGAAACGGCACAATCTATCTCTGTGTGCGACAATAAGTGTGAACTTATGTCCTTGCATGGGTCGTCGTAAAATGTCTTGCAGACCTTTTCTTTTGTAGTTAAGTCCACTTCCGACATCTTATATGATTTCGGAATGTTGGAATTGTTGTCACATATATGCGACTTGTCTAACGAGGTCATCTTTTTGTTTACTAATGGACACTCTGCAAAAACAGATGATTTTACTTTCATCTGTTTTTTCACCCTTTTTGTAGAGGTTAAATGACTCAGAGTCATATAACCGTCTTCCTCTGTGTGACAATCTTGTTGCTTTAATGATTCCTTTATCTGCATAAGTCCTTAGTGTGTTAGGATGTAGAACAGACAGTTCCACTGCCTTTTTTATCTTTATCTAATTAAGATATAATAAAGCCTACGGCTTTATCAATTTTTTCTTGAAAATTATCAATAATTATTAGTAAATAAAGAACAGTTAGCTGCCTCACGATATAATTTCACTAAATAACAACAGTTTTTTATATAGGACTTTACCTATTACTACTTATATAGTAGTTAACCTAAAGGTCTGTTGTATAACCTCCAAATATTACGTTTATTTGGCAACCCAGATTCCTTAAATAATAAGGTGGATGTTGTTGTGGTACGTTTTTACATCACTCATGATTAATGTAAACTTTAGTGCGGTGCATACGGGACTCGAACCCGTGACCCCATGCGTGACAGGCATGTATTCTAACCAACTGAACTAACGCACCGTTTGCATTTTGAGGAGTGATGTTCGTTAGAAGCATCCGTTGTTCCTCGTTTGCGATTGCAAAGGAAGCACATTTCTCTGAATTGACCAAGCTCAAGCGCGTTTTTTTTCATTTCCTCGCGCATTTTTCTTCAAAGTCCCCACGTTTTCGGCGAAACTCCACTGGTTTTCGACGAAAACGGACTTGTTTTCTGAGTTAATTCCCTTGTTTTTCCACAAAGTCCAAAGAAATGAAGTATCTTTGTCAATGCATCTTCTATTATAGGGCGATGCTTACTCAATAGACACAACTATTTACTTGACTCATCAATGAAAAGTCTTCGCGAACTCTTTCGCATCGGCTACGGCCCCAGCAGTTCTCACACCATGGGTCCCCGCTCTGCCGCCGAACAATATAAACTCCGCCACCCCGAAGCCGTTCGTTTTTGCGTAACGCTCTATGGCAGTCTTGCCGCTACCGGCAAGGGGCACTTAACCGACATGGCTATTAAAGAGGTGTTGGGCGAACAACGCACACACATTATATGGAAGCCCGACGTCTTCCTCCCCTTTCACCCCAATGGGATGAAGTTTGAGGTTGAACACAGCGATGGCATAGTCTCCGACCCCTGGACGGTGTACTCTGTCGGCGGTGGTGCTCTGGCCGAAGAGCACGACGAAAAGATCGCCTCGCACGAAGTCTACGAACTCGACCACTTGGGCGACATCATGGACTGGTGCGCCAAACGCGGTGTGGACTACTGGAACTACGTTGAGGCTTGCGAAGGTCCGGAAATATGGACTTATTTAGCGGAAGTATGGGAAGTGATGAAATCTGCCGTCGAACGTGGTTTGGAACACGAAGGCGTTTTGCCCGGCGAACTGCACCTGCAGCGCAAAGCCCCCCGCTATTACATCAAAGCCAAGGGCTACGGTGCCAATCTGCAATCGCGCGGTTTGGTATTCTCCTATGCACTGGCCGTGAGTGAGGAAAATGCCGGCGGCGGTCAGATCGTGACGGCGCCCACTTGCGGATCGTGCGGTGTGGTTCCGGCTGTCCTATACCATATATATAAGAGCCGCCAAATTAGTGAGACCCGTATCCTCCATGCTTTGGCCACTGCCGGACTCATTGGCAACGTTGCCAAGACTCTTGCTTCGATTTCCGGTGCGGAAGCCGGCTGCCAAGCCGAAGTGGGTGTGGCCTGTGCCATGGCCGCCGCAGCGGCGAACTATTGCTTCGGCGGAAGTTTGGCCAGTGTGGAGTATGCTGCAGAAATGGGATTGGAACACCACCTCGGCATGACCTGCGACCCGATCTGTGGTTTGGTACAAATTCCGTGCATCGAGCGCAACGCCCATGCAGCCGCCCGCGCGCTCGACGCCAATATCTATGCCACCTTTGCCGAAGGCATTCACCACATTTCCTACGACAAGGCAGTCATCGTAATGGGTAAGACAGGCCGCGACCTTCCTTCCCTCTATCGTGAAACTTCAGAAGGCGGATTAGCCGAAGTCTATCACAAATAATGTTTAGTACTGCACAAATTGCTATGTAGGCACCGATTTATTATTATCTTTGCCGCAACGTCCTCACTTTTAGTGATGACATTTTCAACGATCAACCTCAAGACCTCTA
>ERZ773031.431-NODE-431-length-22882-cov-14.458843_pt1 | contig 22882 bp, 19 predicted proteins | sample MGYA00511666_ERZ773031 | MGnify/ENA primary metagenome ERZ773031 (study PRJEB29015, sample SAMEA2738135) | human oral metagenome | biome: human oral; feature: human-associated habitat; material: saliva | place: China | collected 2250 ...
CTTTATGTTTCCGACAGCCTCTACCTACGGTGATGTATTCATGAAGATTAGAATGAGATTCTTTTGTAGAAAAGCAAAAATTAATACTTCCCCCCTCCGCATTAAATCCCATCGCTACAGCAATTCCTTCAATTAGGGTTGATTTTCCAACACCGTTTTCTCCAACAATAAATGTAACTGGTTTAGTTAATTCCAGTTCTTTTATTTTTTTTAAATTTGAAATTACTGGTAAGTTTTTAAGATAATTGTCATTAGGAATTTCTCTAGATAAAAACACATTTTTTATATACAATTCCTTGTTTTTCATTTTATTTTCCATTTGATCCTCATGCATATCCTAAAAAAGGTAATGATATAATTACATATCATTACCTCAATTATACAACATGAATTATTTCTACAAAATCCATCTTTTTCACACTACTAGAACTGCCTATATATTAATAAAAATTCAATCCATAAATCAACATTGGCAATATCATTTAATTGTTTGTATCCATTACGGATACTAATTAACACATTCAAGTGCTTCGCATAGCAACAATCAAGTATAAGCCAATCATTAGCAAAGCAATTCCAAGTAGTAATTCAATAAGGCCAACTTTTCTAGCATAAGATTCTGTTTTCTTACCAGCTTTGCGGTTAGCTTCATAGTCATTGATAAGATTGTACTTTTTCTTAAAGTAGATTAAGTATCCAAACGTTGAAAAAGTTGCACCAATTGCTAATAAAATAATTTTTAATAATGTCATAAATTTAAACCTACAAATTTCAAATTTTTTCTTTTAATTATTGTCTCGCTTTAGTCCAAATTGATCCTATAAAATGAATTATAGAGCGGATACAAACTATGACAATAAATAATCATCTTAAACGTCTGTAGATATGCCATTTAATAAATATGCTTAATATCAGATATTGTAGGCAGAAAAGCTTTCTACCTGCTCTACTAGATCTAAGATAAGCTCAGAGAAGCTCTCTGAAATTTCCTCAAGGTCCGCATAATCATTGTTATATCCACGTACTTTGCCGCTTTCAAGGTCTATAAACACGATGCTCCCATCACCTAAACCTCCGATAGGAAATGCTGGGCCGTGTTCACATTCACACATATATTCCTCATATACCTCTTCAAAGATGGTATAGTTTTCCGTTAGCTCCTTCAAACCAAAAATCCATGGCTCTGCCAAATAGCAACCACCTAAGTTAAGTAGTAGCCACCTGTACTCTGATGGTATGGAGGTGTAATTTGCTTCGAACTTTTTTACATCTTCCTCTGACTCTGGCCTAACACCTTCTGTAAAGGCACTTGCTTCATAAGCCGCCTTAATCCTGCCCTGATATTTTTCCAATTCGATATTGCACATGTTGATCTCCTAGTTATTGGGGTTATCCATCGTTTCTTTAACATATTCTTCAGTGTCTTGTATCTCTAAAACCGTTGGATCTAAGTGACAGAGCAGATTCCAATCTTCGGCATCGTTTTTTCTGTAGATAACCGCCTCGCCATCTTCACTTCCGAAAAAGCTTCTATCGACTTCGTATCCATTACGCTCTAAGACGTCTTTTATCTGCCGATATTTCGTTTCTCTTTCTTCAATATAGTCTTTGACTTCATCGTTGTTAACGACATAGGCATCAATTTTTGAATATCCTTCGATTACTTGGTCGCTTGTAACTGATAGATTTGAAAGCTCTTTCCAAATGATCTCAACATTTTCCTCAGAATCAAACATAAATCTAGAGAAAGGGACTATATTGCCGTTATAGATAAATTCCGTATAATCTGGTATGTCTTTAGGATTAAAATATTCGTATTCAAGCTGATCTTCTTTTTCTAAAGTATACCCATGTATTGTAGATACAAAGGATCTGCCTTCTTCTAACGAATCAAATGCAACTAGGTCTTTTGAGTAATTGCCTTGATGCAATTCTAATATAACCATATATAACTCCTCAGCTCTTAACTTTTCCTTTAATTCTAATTATTTCTGCGATAGCGTGAACTACATGAATCATCGGATAACCGCCGAATGGATTATTCCGTCATAAGGACAACTTATCCCAATCCTGCACCGATTCTATTACCGGAATCCAACTGTCTATTTGGAATCTTTCTTCTATCCACGGCTCCGCATAGCCGTCAAGAATAAGCACCCCATTGCATTTTATATGGGCTTTTGCCTCTACTATGTCTAAGATTTCTATCATGTATTCAAGCAAAGGTTCATTTTCATAAATATAAAATGAATCCTCACGCTCTTCACTATCCAAAGCTGTCTTTACTGAAAATGTAGTCCCCACCAATTCCTTTACAGTGCTCTTATCCGTATCTATCGGATTGATACAGAGGGACGGAGAAATCTCATTTCCCTCAAAATCGCCTGGCTTAAACCCAATGTCTACAGCCCATGAAGCGCTTTCCTCCCGGTCTGCTTTAAAGAACATCAGACAACTCCTTCTATTCTCCCAATCCTCTTGAAATGTAAAATCTTTTATCTTTAACATTTTGCTCTCCCTACAAACTGGAATTTATAGTTTTTTAATTGGATGTCTAATGACCGTCTTCCATTTTTCAGGAGCAACTTTTCTTGCATCTGAAAGATAAATCTCATGATGTAATCTAGCATTGTTTATATCATTCACATATCCGTTTTGTTCAAGATATGCATCCATAATTTCAACGGTAGCTGGTTCATCATCAAAAGCACCTAAATGCATTATTTGAGCGCACAGTCCTTCCTCAATAATAAGATATTCTGCTGATGAACAATCCAGTTTTTTCTTTTTCGTTGCCACTTCAACAGCCCAGTCAAAATCTTTCTTTGTTACGAAATCCGGGAGTCTTATTACAGAAATCCAATTAAAGGTATCTTTGCTAGAATAATCAACACCATCAACACCATCTTGCCACCAAAAGCCCTCAAGTGGTGGCACTACATATTCGAAAAATCCTTCTATCTTATAATCGGTCTTATAACTCATCTTAAGTGTATAGGCTACGGCATACAAAACGCTTATGGCTTGCTGATATGCTCCACCTTCTTCATTCGGGTCACCTTTACCTCTTACTGCAATATAATTTGCCTTTGGAACAGTAACTATCTCTGGTTTGTTCTTAGGCATATAGAACTCTTTATATTCTTTCTTAAAATCAAATGCCATAGTCCCTCCTCAAATTCAAATTTATCTTCCTAAAAAACCAATAAACAAAGCCTGAATTGCCGATACAACTGGAATAAATAAGAAAGGAACCTTTAGAAAATGTTCAACAACTGCCAAATGTTTCATCCAGTTATTAAATTCATAATCCTTGTGTCCTTCTGTTCCTGGGATCACAATCTTGTTCTTATACTTTCCCTGAAATAACAGACAGTCTAACAAGAAAAAATCACCTAAGTTTAATATGCTCCACTGAATATATCCCGTCCAAAACAAATTCAAAAAACCGGTAATCCCTTTGTGTAAAACACTTGCTGTCGAATAGGCAAAACAAATTCCAACAATGAAAACGGTTAATATCCCGTTTATCTTCTTCTCCTGCTTTGTCATTTGTTTGGGTGCAGCCTTTTGTATGGCCTTTGGATAAGAATCAAAAAAGAATCTTGGATTAATGAGTACCAAGGCAGCTACCGCCCCGTTAAAAATAGCCGCTATAGCAACACCATCAAGAAACGCTTGTATTACATCCATAAAATTCCTCCTTGTAAAGTTCGAATTTAACCATATCTTGCTAAACTGGGATTTACTTAAACGAAATCCACTCTGCCTTTGATAGATAGGTTATGTGTTCTGTGCGAAGAACACCTTCCAATGCACATGGAACGTTCTCTTTTGTATGACGATAACGGAAACCACATTTTTCCTGAACTCTCTTTGACTTTGTATTGCCGTCAGTACCAGCTTTTAGTTTGCGTCAGTACCTGACTTAACTAAAAGGGCAACTGCTATTTAAGTCAAACCAAATAAAGTAATGCTTTTAAATGAGTCCAGCCCCACTTTGACAAGGAAGATTATCCTTAATAGCGTGGTCAAATAATGAATCAAATGCTACTAAATCTTTTGAATAATTATTTTGATATAATTCCAATATATACATTTATTATCCTTTAATTCTGATAATTTCTTTGATAACAAAATAAGTTTGGCTTACTTTATTCACTGTATGATATATATCTATCCAATGCAGTAAACACTTCTTCAAGGCTGAAATATCCAATTTTTCGTATTGCTTCTTTTCCCTCAACGAAAACAAGTATTGCTGGTGCTCCTAGAATGTTTTCCTGTGCTGCAAGTGAGATATTATTATCTATTGATATATAGCCAGTGAATACTTGCGGATGTGTTCCACTCCAAACTATAATTTTCTCTTTAAGTGCTTTGCACGGAGCACAAGCCTGTGAACCAAACAAAAACAAACTAAACTTTTCTTGTTCTTTCAGTGTTTGATACTCTGTCAATGTTTCGATAATTCTTATTTCTTGCACAAATATCCCTCTTTCCCATTTTTTAACAATGGACTTATTTAAATCCATCCAATAACTAATCATCTTATTTTCCAGATACAAAAGTAGAACTTACTAATCTGATGTTGCCATTAATTGAGTTTGGACAATAACGCTACCGTCTCACAATGGAACGAGCGAACACTAAGTATGTCAAGTAGTTGCGTTCGTATGTGGGAACATATCCACATACTTTTTAACGATAGTATAAGGTTATCGTTAAAAGGTATTACCTAGACAAACTGGAATTTATGAAGCTGAATTTATCTACGAATTTATCTATTAAAGATTTTATCCATATTTGAATAAAATAAGGGTAAATCCAGATTTTCTTGCTTCCCAGCCTCATAAATACTTTTACATCCATACATAATGTCTTTTACATCATTATGTAACGTCATAATTCTTCTTGTGAGCTCATTTCCTGCAAACATTCGTTTCATTATAATACCTGCGACAGCAGAAGGTATTTTATAAGGAAGAAGTTCATTTTTATATAATTTCAAATTGACCCCTCTAGCTTTTACTACTTTAACAGTTTCTCTTACCGATTTCACTGCTATAGATAATGCGTGGGAATCTCTCATAAGATTAATCGCAAGCTGTTTTGGGTCATCAATTTTTCCTGCTCGTGCAGCAGTAGAAGTAACACCTGCATTTATTGCCATGTGAATCCATATCCATTCCACCATATCATAAGGAACTTCTGTTTTTAGGTCTGTAGATTTAAGAAGTTCTATCAAATCTCTATAGTTTGGAATGCTTGTTTTTTCATTGCTTTCAAGCATTATATGGTCAAATAAAACACAGTTCAACTCTTGCTGTATCATACTTCCACCAGCAGTAGGAAATCCTATAATGTATTTAAAATTACCTACTATTTCTTCAATCTCTTTGCGACTGTTCCAAAAGTTACAGAATAATATCAAACTTCCCGTAATGTTGTTTTGCGAAAGTGTTGATATAGCATCTTTTATTTTTCCGCTTGAAACACTCAAAAGAATAAAGTCATAACTTGTATCCGGTTTTGCAAGATTTACAGTGTATGTATCTGTTTTTTCTTCTCCCTTATTATCATAACGTCCGTCTAATATAGTTATATTCAGCTTTGCTGGAACATTTTGTTTTTTATTTTCCCTAACTAAATGCTCAATCTGATGTCCTGCTTTTTGAAATACATATCCATAAGTTGTACCTATCACACCTAAGCCTAAAATACATATTTTCATTTATATACACCTCCATAAATTCTAATTTGTCTTTGTTTAAAAATAAATCCCATTATATAATTCCATAAACTCTTTAGCAAAATTTGCTACAAGTTCATGATCAAGTGCAGCTGCTAAGGTTTCTTCATTATTATTAGCTCTTGGTGTCCAATTATATGATCCGTGCATTACATAGTCCATCTCTATGATACATAAGCCTTTATTTTATATACTTTATTTACTTAGTGGGTATAATCCTTATGAGTAGTGTTAGGACTTCAAATTGCAGTAGCACGTAGCCAATCAAACTTCGCCTTGCTCGTTTTCTTGGGCGTGCCTTACATAGGACGTACATATGCTTCTACTTCGCTACTTCGTTGCTCGTACAAGCAGTGTTACGCATTCCATATGAAACGAGTGAACACTAAGTATGTCAAGTAGCTATATTCGTATGTAGGAACATATCCACATACTTTTTAACGATAGCATAACGTTATCGTTAAAAGGTAGTACCAAGACAAACTGGAATTTATCAATTACTAATTATATCTTTTAGATCCTTACAAAACTTAATTAAATTTTGTTTTAAACTTGATATCAAATATTTTTCTTCCTTATCAGTTTTAAGGTTTAAGTATTTAATTTCATCTTTGATAATTGAGGAACTTTCAATATCATGTGCTAGAGAATTTCTCAAATTTATCCAATTTTGACTTGGTGCATTTTCTTTGTAAAGTTTCTTAAATAATTTATTTTTACCTTCATTGTTACCCTGTAAAATCTTATTAATTTCACTTTGTATTATTTCTTTTCCAAACTCAGAAATCTCATTGTCTTTAGGAATTTTCTCTACTATTACACTTTTAAACATACTCTCTGTAATAATTAGTGAAGACAATACTAATGACTTTTTTATTAATTGTTCTGTGGCGAAATCTATATCATTAAATATGCAATTAATTGTATGTTCATATTTTTCAACTTTTATTGGATACTTCTTGTAATTATCATAATCAAAATCTGAAAAATCATCTTGCCAATAACGTAAGTATTCAGGAAGTTCATATTCGTATTCCGTTCCAGATGGTACTCCATAATAGTCAAAAATATTTGAAATTAAATCATCTGAAACTTCATTATTTCTTTCAATAAATTTTATTGATATGCCATATAACAATTCACTGGTATTATCCATCAATAACTTATCTTCAATATATTCTTGAATCAAATTAGTTTTTTGAAATATATCTTGTGAAATAAAATCAATATATTCATGTAATGTTAAGCTTTTACCCCATGGTAAATCTACACCCAAATAATCCAGTAATTCTTCCTCATTTTCATCTCTAAATCTATCCCACTCAACATAATTGCCAAATACAAAATCATCATTGCCAGTTTCAACTTCTGTCTCAATATCCCAGTCTCTAGGATTAAATATCATTATATTTATACCTCCATAAATTCTAATTTGTCTTTGTTTAAAAATAAATCCCATTATATAAATCCATAAACCCTTTAGCAAACTTCGCGATAAGTTCATGATCAAGTGTAGTGGCTAAGTTTTCTTGTGCGTGCCTTGCATAGGACGTACATCTGCTTCTACTTCGCTACTTCGTAGCTCACATAAGCAGTGTTACGCATTCCGTAGGCTCGGTTCTCCAATGAACAACCTATTCAACACCTACTATACAAGGGAATGGTGGAACACCAATTTTCGCCTTAAAATGGGTATGTCAAACCGATACGAGTGTTGAGTTGCCCTATTTCTCGTATAGGCAAATAGGGTAAATGCCCATTACCTAAATTTCAATTTTCAGTGCAATCCAACTGACGGATTAAACAGAATTTTATCGCTCTTTAAAGAGCTGACACATCAGTTGCTTTTTTATTTTGTTCTCCAATCGAAAGAACAGTTGCCATTACTATAATAATTATTTTACAAGCATAAGTTATATTTTGATCACCACCTACTGCTAATTGCGAGATAACATTTATTAACGAATGTGTCATCACACATATCCACAAACTGTTTGTCTTTATAAATAATGCGGATAAAACAAAGCAATTAGTCAACAATCCAAGCAAAAATCCAAACGCCTGTACTTGTGGCAATGTTCCTTCAATGTAGAAATAAGAGAAATGCCATATTCCCCATAAAACAAAGGTAATTAAAGTTGAACTAATATAACTATGGTGTTCCATCATAATTGGTTGAAAAACATATCTCCACCCTACTTCTTCAATCCCACCAAAAAGGATTGCTTTAAGAAATAAGATAATCGGAATATACCACGCATTCAACTCTATTTTTCCATCAAATGCAACATAGCAAAAATCCAAAAACAAGAATACGATAACAAATAAATAACTGCTGATGTTTTGCTTTATAGCGAAAAAATCCTTTAATATTTTCTTCTTACTGTACTTTTTGTATCTAAATGCAATAATAGTTCCCCATAGAGCAGCTGAAACTCCACCTATTCCAATAGCAACCATTCCCATTGGCGTTGTATAGTCTACATCCATACCCAAATTACGCAATATAAAAACTATAATACATATCATCCATATTTGCCCTAAGGTTCCTAATGAATAAAGAAAAATTGCCTTTTTTCGGCTCATAAATTTTCTCCTAAATTCAAATTTGTCTATTCCATTAAATTATGATTTATTATTGTTCACTAAATCAGAATTTTATCTCTCTGCCGTGGATTCAGATATGTAATCGGATTCTGTGCCGACTGGTTTAACTTCTGTCCGGCTATCGACTTCCCAATGTAGAAGATTTGCTTTGTGCGTGGATCTATGAATCCGTACACATAATAATCTCCAAGTGAAAGAAGGCTCTTCTCTGAAAATCTATCCGTAGAACTCACCACCTATTTGTTGCTTGTTTTTATCTGCTCTCCATCCAGAAAGATAAATGACTGTTCAAAGGTAACACCCATGACATCGGCTATTAGCTTTAACTCCTCAAGAGTCACAGTAGTCCGAGCTTATACTATCGCTCATAATGACACCTTCTGCCGTTTTCATAGTTCTTGAAAACATATCAACCAAAGTTGCTAACCACATACCATGAACGAAATTTGGAATCATACATAATTATCCCATCATCTCTCAATTGATTGAAAATCCTTCTAGCTTCGCTAATGCGAATATTTAAGCTTTTGCATATCTTGTCTCTGCTTAAGCCAGGTTTATTTCTAATAACTTGCTTTATTAAATCAGAGCTAGTCCCCTTTAATTCTTCTATTCTTCTCTTAAAGTCGTCAGGTCCACTTATAATTGTATCCACCCAATCTACAAGCGTTTTTTCCTTCAAAATTATCCTTGCTTTTAATATATAATCCGACCTATACTTTCCAGTTGCCTCCATAACATATGTAATGTCATTTTCATCATTATATATACGAAATCGTCCATGAGCTAGTGCGCATCTTATGTAATAGAACAACTGCATTAGATCATTTTCTTTTCCATTGTTATACATAAGTACTCTATTGTGTTCTCGGCATTTTGTACTAATATTTATTTTGCTTTCTAAGCTTTTCATATCATCTAGCTTTCTTGCAATTGCATAATACACATTTTGTTGTAAATCTGCAGATGTAACTAGATAATCTTTCAATTTTCCATCTTTCCACACATTTGAATTCCAACCACGAGTAGACATTTTCTTTTCAGAAGAACTTGTTCCATTGCAAGGAGTCGTCCATACGAAGAATTTAATAATTTTAATGAAATCATCGCTTAAGTCAAATTTGTCCTTATCATCGATCCAGCCAGCTTTGAAACTAACCCTTATTTTTTTCATTTTATTTTTGTCCTCCTGGTTCAAAATGAATATAAAATTGTGCTTTCTCACTCAAAATTATTAATTTACAGCCTTGCTTTATCTTAAGCAGAATTGCATTTAACTGTTTTTTAGAAGCGCTTTTCTCTCCTCTATAAAATCAACCACACTATTGCCTCTCACATCCCTAACTCATAACCACGAATTCTACAGTCACCTACTACCAATCAAATTTCGCCTTGCTCATTTTCTTGGGCGTGCCTTGCATAGGACGTACATCTGCTTCTACTTCGTAGCTCGTATAAGCAGTGTTACGCATTCCGTATGGAACGAGCGAACACTAAGTATGTCAAGTAGTTGCGTTAGTATATGGGAACATATCTATGAACTTTTTAACGATAGCTTAAGGTTATCGTTAAAAGGTATTACCTCGACAAACTGGAATTTAAATTATCGTAAAATAGCTGAGGTTTAATTCCATTCTTCTTGCACAGAAGCAATACTTTTTCTGCGATTTGAATTTTTTCTTTAGTGTTTAAACTTATATCTGAATCCATATGTTTTATACTGTCAACATATATAGCATAATCATATTCATCTCCCATACATAATTCCGAATCCACAAAATATTTTATTCCTTGTTCATCATGATATTCAAGACCAGCTCTACCTAAAAGTACGATACAATCTCGCATAGTTCTCTCCCTATAAATTCCTATTTATCTATCCTACAACTTGGATTTTGTTTTGCTTTGTAATCTACAATATTATTACTATCATTTATAATTTTCTCAACGTCATCTTCGGATAGTGGAGTGATTGTCGAAAGTTTATCTTTACCAATCCCATTCAAAGATGTTCCACATAGAATACCCTTTTTTACATTTTCAACTATCCACCATCTATCATGTATAGCTTCCGAATAATAAACAGAAACCTGTACGGGCACCTTCTCAATAATATTTTCACGTAAATTAATATTACATTTACATGAGTCAATAATTAATTTTAAACTTGACACTTCTGCTTCTCTAATGATGCCTAAAAATAGGTCTATATAATCTTTATCACACTTCTTAGGAAAAAGATATAGATCAAAAATTGTTAGTTGATTCCCTTTACTTCCGATATTAAGTAATTCCTGAGAAAGAAAAGTAATCTTTTCATGTAAACTCATATTTTTGTTACCAACAGACTCCTCTATGCATTGAAAACCATTTTCTGCAAAATAATTTATTAATGCGAGTTCTTCTTTTTTTGGAATATAACCTATATAATCATAATGTATCCCCATATCTTTTAAGGATTTTCCTATACCTGTAATCGTTCTTAAATGAGCAGTCTCCATTAATTCACGTATTTCTTCAACTGGAGTTTCAACACTTTCATCATCTAGAAAACATAACAAGCAATTTTTCCTTTTAGGTATATCTCCTAAATTATTCTTTTCTCCATTAACCATAGCCTATAAATAAGCCTTTATTTTATATACTTTATTTACTTAGTGGGTATAATCCTTATGAGTAGTGTTAGGACTTCAAATTGCAGTAGCACGTAGCCAATCAAACTTCGCCTTGCTCGTTTTCTTGGGCGTGCCTTACATAGGACGTACATATGCTTCTACTTCGCTACTTCGTTGCTCGTACAAGCAGTGTTACGCATTCCATATGAAACGAGTGAACACTAAGTATGTCAAGTAGCTATATTCGTATGTAGGAACATATCCACATACTTTTTAACGATAGCATAACGTTATCGTTAAAAGGTAGTACCAAGACAAACTGGAATTTATCAATTACTAATTATATCTTTTAGATCCTTACAAAACTTAATTAAATTTTGTTTTAAACTTGATATCAAATATTTTTCTTCCTTATCAGTTTTAAGGTTTAAGTATTTAATTTCATCTTTGATAATTGAGGAACTTTCAATATCATGTGCTAGAGAATTTCTCAAATTTATCCAATTTTGACTTGGTGCATTTTCTTTGTAAAGTTTCTTAAATAATTTATTTTTACCTTCATTGTTACCCTGTAAAATCTTATTAATTTCACTTTGTATTATTTCTTTTCCAAACTCAGAAATCTCATTGTCTTTAGGAATTTTCTCTACTATTACACTTTTAAACATACTCTCTGTAATAATTAGTGAAGACAATACTAATGACTTTTTTATTAATTGTTCTGTGGCGAAATCTATATCATTAAATATGCAATTAATTGTATGTTCATATTTTTCAACTTTTATTGGATACTTCTTGTAATTATCATAATCAAAATCTGAAAAATCATCTTGCCAATAACGTAAGTATTCAGGAAGTTCATATTCGTATTCCGTTCCAGATGGTACTCCATAATAGTCAAAAATATTTGAAATTAAATCATCTGAAACTTCATTATTTCTTTCAATAAATTTTATTGATATGCCATATAACAATTCACTGGTATTATCCATCAATAACTTATCTTCAATATATTCTTGAATCAAATTAGTTTTTTGAAATATATCTTGTGAAATAAAATCAATATATTCATGTAATGTTAAGCTTTTACCCCATGGTAAATCTACACCCAAATAATCCAGTAATTCTTCCTCATTTTCATCTCTAAATCTATCCCACTCAACATAATTGCCAAATACAAAATCATCATTGCCAGTTTCAACTTCTGTCTCAATATCCCAGTCTCTAGGATTAAATATCATTATATTTATACCTCCATAAATTCTAATTTGTCTTTGTTTAAAAATAAATCCCATTATATAAATCCATAAACCCTTTAGCAAACTTCGCGATAAGTTCATGATCAAGTGTAGTGGCTAAGTTTTCTTGTGCGTGCCTTGCATAGGACGTACATCTGCTTCTACTTCGCTACTTCGTAGCTCACATAAGCAGTGTTACGCATTCCGTAGGCTCGGTTCTCCAATGAACAACCTATTCAACACCTACTATACAAGGGAATGGTGGAACACCAATTTTCGCCTTAAAATGGGTATGTCAAACCGATACGAGTGTTGAGTTGCCCTATTTCTCGTATAGGCAAATAGGGTAAATGCCCATTACCTAAATTTCAATTTTCAGTGCAATCCAACTGACGGATTAAACAGAATTTTATCGCTCTTTAAAGAGCTGACACATCAGTTGCTTTTTTATTTTGTTCTCCAATCGAAAGAACAGTTGCCATTACTATAATAATTATTTTACAAGCATAAGTTATATTTTGATCACCACCTACTGCTAATTGCGAGATAACATTTATTAACGAATGTGTCATCACACATATCCACAAACTGTTTGTCTTTATAAATAATGCGGATAAAACAAAGCAATTAGTCAACAATCCAAGCAAAAATCCAAACGCCTGTACTTGTGGCAATGTTCCTTCAATGTAGAAATAAGAGAAATGCCATATTCCCCATAAAACAAAGGTAATTAAAGTTGAACTAATATAACTATGGTGTTCCATCATAATTGGTTGAAAAACATATCTCCACCCTACTTCTTCAATCCCACCAAAAAGGATTGCTTTAAGAAATAAGATAATCGGAATATACCACGCATTCAACTCTATTTTTCCATCAAATGCAACATAGCAAAAATCCAAAAACAAGAATACGATAACAAATAAATAACTGCTGATGTTTTGCTTTATAGCGAAAAAATCCTTTAATATTTTCTTCTTACTGTACTTTTTGTATCTAAATGCAATAATAGTTCCCCATAGAGCAGCTGAAACTCCACCTATTCCAATAGCAACCATTCCCATTGGCGTTGTATAGTCTACATCCATACCCAAATTACGCAATATAAAAACTATAATACATATCATCCATATTTGCCCTAAGGTTCCTAATGAATAAAGAAAAATTGCCTTTTTTCGGCTCATAAATTTTCTCCTAAATTCAAATTTGTCTATTCCATTAAATTATGATTTATTATTGTTCACTAAATCAGAATTTTATCTCTCTGCCGTGGATTCAGATATGTAATCGGATTCTGTGCCGACTGGTTTAACTTCTGTCCGGCTATCGACTTCCCAATGTAGAAGATTTGCTTTGTGCGTGGATCTATGAATCCGTACACATAATAATCTCCAAGTGAAAGAAGGCTCTTCTCTGAAAATCTATCCGTAGAACTCACCACCTATTTGTTGCTTGTTTTTATCTGCTCTCCATCCAGAAAGATAAATGACTGTTCAAAGGTAACACCCATGACATCGGCTATTAGCTTTAACTCCTCAAGAGTCACAGTAGTCCGAGCTTATACTATCGCTCATAATGACACCTTCTGCCGTTTTCATAGTTCTTGAAAACATATCAACCAAAGTTGCTAACCACATACCATGAACGAAATTTGGAATCATACATAATTATCCCATCATCTCTCAATTGATTGAAAATCCTTCTAGCTTCGCTAATGCGAATATTTAAGCTTTTGCATATCTTGTCTCTGCTTAAGCCAGGTTTATTTCTAATAACTTGCTTTATTAAATCAGAGCTAGTCCCCTTTAATTCTTCTATTCTTCTCTTAAAGTCGTCAGGTCCACTTATAATTGTATCCACCCAATCTACAAGCGTTTTTTCCTTCAAAATTATCCTTGCTTTTAATATATAATCCGACCTATACTTTCCAGTTGCCTCCATAACATATGTAATGTCATTTTCATCATTATATATACGAAATCGTCCATGAGCTAGTGCGCATCTTATGTAATAGAACAACTGCATTAGATCATTTTCTTTTCCATTGTTATACATAAGTACTCTATTGTGTTCTCGGCATTTTGTACTAATATTTATTTTGCTTTCTAAGCTTTTCATATCATCTAGCTTTCTTGCAATTGCATAATACACATTTTGTTGTAAATCTGCAGATGTAACTAGATAATCTTTCAATTTTCCATCTTTCCACACATTTGAATTCCAACCACGAGTAGACATTTTCTTTTCAGAAGAACTTGTTCCATTGCAAGGAGTCGTCCATACGAAGAATTTAATAATTTTAATGAAATCATCGCTTAAGTCAAATTTGTCCTTATCATCGATCCAGCCAGCTTTGAAACTAACCCTTATTTTTTTCATTTTATTTTTGTCCTCCTGGTTCAAAATGAATATAAAATTGTGCTTTCTCACTCAAAATTATTAATTTACAGCCTTGCTTTATCTTAAGCAGAATTGCATTTAACTGTTTTTTAGAAGCGCTTTTCTCTCCTCTATAAAATCAACCACACTATTGCCTCTCACATCCCTAACTCATAACCACGAATTCTACAGTCACCTACTACCAATCAAATTTCGCCTTGCTCATTTTCTTGGGCGTGCCTTGCATAGGACGTACATCTGCTTCTACTTCGTAGCTCGTATAAGCAGTGTTACGCATTCCGTATGGAACGAGCGAACACTAAGTATGTCAAGTAGTTGCGTTAGTATATGGGAACATATCTATGAACTTTTTAACGATAGCTTAAGGTTATCGTTAAAAGGTATTAAATCGACAAACTGAGCTTTATCTACTAGATTTCATAATATCTATAGCAAACTTTCCACTTGCAGCAGCAATAGGAAGTCCTCCACTAGTTTGAATCCATTGACTTGCAAGATATAAATTATTTAAACCTTTAATAGTGCTCTTAACATACTTGTTTTTATATCCTTTCTGTGGATTAAAACTCATGTAACCCCCTTTATATGCATTACACCAAGTCGTAAATGTAACTGGAGAATATGTTCCAAGTACGATGAGTTTCCCTTCAAGCTGTGGATACTTTTTTTCAATTCTTAATCTCAAGTCATCTGCAAGACGCTGTTTTTCTTGATTGTATAAGTTAATATTATTTTTTAGTCCAAACCAATAGGCATAATTTTCATCATTTTGTAAAACATTACATTGAATGACTCTCTTTTCCATTGGAAATAGTGTCTCATCATAATCAAAAACTCGCATCCCACAAAAATTGTGTGTTTCCCCTGCAACATCATATTCATCACAAGGGAAAATAATGCTTCCCTTAGGTAATTTCAAATTCTCCTCAGTAGCTATTCCAAATGCAACCTGATAACATGTATTAGAAACATAGCCCTGTGGATTATCATACATGTACTTAAGATTTTTATCTAAATATTTTTCATCAATTAAGTCATAGAAAAGATAATGTGGGTCTGCACACCAAATATAGTTATCTGATTTGATTACCTCTCCATTATTGCCCAGAATACTAACAACTTGATTATCTACAATATTTATTTTTCCAATCTTAATACCTAGATGTAACTTCCCACCTAAGGATTCAAATTTAGCAAGCATTCTACCAACCAATCCAACAGAACCTCCTTCTGGTATAGCTGCTGTGTTGCTTGTAAAAAAAGCATATGATGCAACAAAGGAAAGAGCGTTAAATTTGCTATTAAAATAATTTTTAAACATTTCTCTAATGTAATGATTTTTAAAGCGATTGACAAACTCCTCCATCGACTGCTTTCCATATTCCTTAATTGCTTTACTTGCATCTTTCATGCTCATTCCTAGTTTAATAAATTGTATTAAATTCATATGAGCAATTGAAATATCACATGGTGGCTTTACACATTCTAAGGTTTTGGCACAGTCAAAAAACAAATTCAATTCTTTGTAATCTTCTGGAGCAAGCTCTAAAAACTCTTTTCTTGCTTTCTCTAAATCTCTCCACAAATGTAGTGTTATTCCATCCATACTCATACAATAAAAATATGGCTCGCGATAGATCTTCAAACTATCAGAAATTACTCCTAGATTTTCCCACATTTTATATAGTTGTTCATCCTTATTGCATCCAACAAGAAAATGTATACAATTATCTATATGATATCCTTGCCTGTTCCACCCTGTACACTCACCTCCAGGCATTTTGTTTTTTTCATATATTTCTACTGAATATCCAGCCTGCAATGCATATATTCCAGCACTCAACCCCGAAACACCTGCTCCAATAATTACTACTTTTTTACCCATACCGTCTCAACTTCTCCTTCTTCTACAAAAAAATAAATTTCTTCACTGCTTAAATGAATGATTTTCACTATTTCGCTTTTTATCTATGTTCTATGCTTTCAGTAGACTATTTCACGCCACTCTCTGATTGTAGGAAATCTTTACAAGAGAGGTTACATATACTACGCTACTACGCTACTTCGTAGCTCGTACAAGCAGTGTTACGCATTCCCCGATTCGCTGTCTACAATCGCATGTCGCTTTGCTCCTAGCTCTTGGACAGCTGTCGTGTTTGCAGTACCAGCTTTTAGTTTGCAGTTCTGATACTAGTTTTTAGTATTATGCCTCCGCAGTAGCCCGCAACAAATCAAACTTCGCTTCACTCGTTTTCTTGGGCGTGCCTTGCATAGGACGTACATCTGCTTCTACTTCGCTACTTCGTAGCTCGCACAAGCAGTGTTACGCATTCCACATGTTCAGCATTGTCCAAACTTACATGTACCCAACATGTTCAAATATTTTAGCCTTGTCATGCACATAAATATACTTTTATAATTAACTCTTACTTTTTTATTTAAAATAATGTAATTTTTTTCTTCCATTAATTCCTCTTAAATCAGTGGCAAGTTTTGTACCTGATATTTCATATACTCTAATGTTGTTTTTCTGATTTGTTCAATATATCTACCTTACATCCACCGATAGTACCTTTGTCTCCAGCTTTAAAAGTATGATATAAATACGCATTTTCTCTGCCATTGCGCTTTATAATCAAATAAATTCACAATAAAATCTCTTGAATCCACTATCGGTTCACTCTAACTTAAATTATAATATAACTATCGTTTTACAAGTTGATAGAATTGAGCTCTCCTTTTCTCCACCTGTTTTTCTTTCCCTTTATATATAGCACCTTTATTCCAGTTGTTTTCAATTTTTACATAATCCAATTTGTAAACAATTATCTCAAAAATTTTCCCATCTATCCCTTGTATCAATTTCATGAATTCTAAAAAATATCTCTCATCAAAATCTAACGCTGTAACAGAATTTATTCTTTTGATAATTTGAGAGATATTCTCCAAAAGTATTATCTTTGTTTTCTTTACATCCGTTTTATATAATTTCTTTATAGCGTATAAACTAACATCCCACCAATGTTCCGTGAACAAATCTATCTTAATTCCTTTATCAAATGCATCTATAGCACATTCAGGTGCCATCATTATTAATGATGAATACATAGTTGAAATTTTATCAAGATTGTTTTCAATGAAAGTTCTTGCCAATTTACGATTACCAATGTACAAAATATCACATAATTCTGTTATATCATGACTATAACCCCAGCTATCCTTTGCCTTTTCAGTCAATTTATCCAAATCAACAGAATTGATGATTCTTCTCGCTTTTTTTATATCATAATGACCTACAAGGTCCATAATTGGTTGTATAGTATGCCAATCTCTAGGCTGACAATTCACAATAACTTCAGAAAATTCCTTTTCCGGAATCACCGATACTATCAACTCTGCAGATTCCTTTTCCATACTTGTAGTTCTATGCCTACCCAACAAGCTAAAACCACATACATATCCCAAGAATTCAAAGTCAAATAAATAAATTGCCTGTGACATATCTTTTATAAAGTATTCTGAATATACAGGAATCAACTTTTGAACCTTATTATGGATATACTCTGGATTAGTATGCATTACAGAACAAAGAAAGCATGTTATATCTTCAATATTTGAAATTGAAGCTGACTCACAAAATTTATCGATAGCATCCTCCAAAATTTTTCCTACAAGCAAATATTCCTCTTTAGTAAGCGAGCAAGTCAACCGATTATATAAGTTTCCCCAAGAATATAGTTTAGGGTTTGTTTCTATTAACATTGATTCTTGTAGAGATGTCCAATTAATTCTTCGAGCAATTTTTCTATGCAGATTAATATCTACATTTCTCAAAGTATTTATCAAATTTGAATATGCATATGCCGTTTCATTATCTGAATTTTGAATCCAGTCAAGAAACAACTCATTGTATTTGTAAAAATAATATCTCCCGTTTCTTTCATATTGCAAATCAAAAACTTTTTCAATAAAATAAGCTATTTCCATCCGTTCCTGAGAAGAATTAATACAACTTATATGATCTAAAGTAGAAACTATCATTTTCTCAGTAATGAAAAATTTACTTGCACTATAAAACCAATTATAACTACTCATGCCATTACACAACCAAACAAGCCCCAGTGGAGAAATTTCTTTTTTAATAAAACTCTCTTCAATAAAACGTAGTAAAATTTCTTTTTTATTTTCTTTACTATCTTTGAAAAATAATGCAATAATCACTTTTGCGCTTTCCATATGAACAATCCTGACATCATCTTCAGATAGCAAAATCATTTTATTTACCAAGTAATACAGATCTTCTTTACTCCAAATTAACGAAGCATCAAACTTTTTTAATTCGTTACATACCCAACTGAAGTCAACACTGTGATCTAATCTTAATATTTGAAAAACTGCAATCGTTGCTGCCAATAGATTACGGTTATTGTATGAGCAAAATGTTTGATAACGCTCTTTCATGTTTTTCCAGCCACCTCGCAATATATAGTTAAACTGCCAAGGAGTTATTGCATCATTTGCAAGTTTCAAACGTCGTTCAATCGGCTGATCCAAAAAGTTAATTCCAACACTCTTATCATACTTGTGTACAATTGAACTTATTTTCTCTTTTTTCTTTAAAAAATCAGTGTATATAAGTGCAACTGCTTCTTTATTAGTTAATAATATTGTATCCTGCTTAACAACTGATGAAATTGTCTTTGCTAACAAGACTTTTACATTTAATCCTGCTCGTCTCTTTAATTCATCGACTACCTTTTCCGACAATTGCTGTGCGTCATCAATTAAGTACAAAGATAATTCGCCATTATCTCTAATACCAGTTACATCAATATCTTCTATTGCTTTACATTCATAAACTTTCCAATTACTTTTGTAAAAATCATAAGCCACTTGATAAATACATATAGATTTTCCACAGCCAGTTTCACCTTCCAACACCGTGTAGTCCACAATTGATAATTGTTGTTTTATTTTCTCAACTTGTGGAAAACGAGGACAAGCTTCAACATCTGCTGGAGTTAATCGATACCCCATAATTGCATGTGACAAATCTCGTTGATAAGAAAAATCTAACTCTTTCCAAATTTCTGTATTAACTGGTTCATAAAACGTTTCTTTTGTTTTTTTTAGACCATCAATTATTCTTAATATTTCTTCTATATGTCCACGAGCTTTTTCATGATAAAAACGTAAATTAGCAGCAGTAAAAAATTGATTTGTTTTTCCGATATTGCATGCTGGACAAGAAGGCAAATAATTTTCAATTGAATCTACAATAAAACCTTTTTCATTTAACTCGATAAGATATTCCCTTACTTCATCATCAATTTTTTCTCGCTGATTAGAAGGAATAATATGATCTATATGCATATCACGTTGCTGAATTGTTCTCCCACAATACACACACTTTTCTTTATACGACTTAAACATAGCTGCACGTAAATACGAACTATCTTTTCTATATGGGTGAAACATTTCATCAACCTCCAATTAATAACTCTGAACAAAAAATTTCAAATCATTTTTACTTGATACAAATTTTTAAATCATATGAAAATATTTCAACGCTACCTTTATCACCTTTTCTTTGTCGAATACTATTACCCATTTTATAATCACTTTATACAGATATATTTCTTACCTAACTTATCTATAAATTCCATCTCTTTTTCTTCTTCAAAACTTAGAGCAGTTATATCTGCAGGATAAAACGTTTTTTGCTCTATGAATTCTATAATTTCATTTACACTTTTTTGAATATCATAAGAGAAGGTTGAATATAATAATAAAACATCAATATCTTCTGAATAATTATCTGGTTTCAATATGGAACCAAAAATATAAGACTTGTCAAAAAAGCAAAATAAATCTATATTCTTTTTAATTAAATTAATTGCTTCTATTTTATTTAATTTCATTGATATATCCATAAAACTCATCCATTGTAAGTAATTTAACTTCAAAATTATCAGCTAAGTTTAATGCTTCTTTTGATATACAGCATGACCCATTCCAATTATGTAAATTTACAATTACATAATTAGGTTTTGGCGACATGCTAGATAAAAATGTCCTACTTAAGCAATATTCATAAACAAAAACTATGTTAATGTCATTCACTTTAATTTCTCTTAATGAATCTTGGTTAACATATGTAAAATTTATGTTTCGAGATCTTAAATATTTCAAAGCAAAATTTAAACTTTCTAATCTAACACCCGTTTTTCTAAAACAACTGTTATCATAATATAACTGCCTTACTCTAGGAGTATCATCCATAAATATTTTTTCTCTATTTTTCAGTAATATATATGGTCTATCTATCCCTAGCATAACTTCGTCTATCAAATTTTCTTTTCTCAATACTTTTATCAGTTCTTCCATCGACTCTGTGGATGGAAGAATATGATTGCTTACTGGCATGATTCCAAAAATAGAGTTAATTTCCTGTGGAAAAAGCACTTCTCTCATCTTTTCTCCATCATCTCTAGTAATTTTAAATTCATCAACATGAGTTATAAACTTTTGAATCAATTCTAAATTTGAATATTCCTTATACGAATGCTGCTGAAATAAAGTACGATTATTTTCAAATAATAATTTTAGCTTTTCATTATTTGATAATATTTGAGGCTCAAATTTATCCCATAAAGACTTATTACCACTCAAGTAGTAACTTTTATATATGCTATAGTTCTCACTCAAAAAAGAAACAACTTTTTCTTTAAGTTGATCAAAAGAGCTCAGTTCTACAGAAAAAAATTTTTCTAATTCATTTCTCCTAATCTCTTTCCATTGCTTAACAATGTTTTCATCTATAAAACCAGTTTTATCAAATTTCTTATGACAATTAGGGCATAAGACTATCAAGTTTTCATATGAATTATCTTCTGTTTCATAATATGCACCGATATGTGCTTTTTCCATGATATCACTATTCTTTATAAATAATTCTGCTCGACAATCTGGATTCATACATCTTCCCATAGATTCTGCCCATAATCTACGTTTGACATTTTCAGCAATTGCTTTTCTATTCATTTTCTAACCTCAGTTTATTTATACGGAAATTTGTCGCCAAAATTTATTTAATCATATGAAAATACTTCAAAGCATCCAAAATAGCTTCTTCCTTTTCAATTGGACACTGTGGTATTTTCTGTTTCTCATTTTTAGACATATTATAGTGTTCCCTAACATCTAAACCATATTTTCTCTTAACCTGTGCGATATACAGTGTAGATACCTTAAATCCATACTTTTCCAAAACATAATTTTTGATTTGTTCATAGGTAGCCTTACTCTCCGCACAGGTAATATCCATCTCATCAATTGGAAGTTCCACATTAATGTGTCTTTTTGACTCCAGTTTGGAAAGCAGAGTGATTACTTCCGTATGTCCCGTATGCGGGAACATGTCCACTGGGGTTCCTTTTACGTACTCATAGCCGTTTCCACTTAAATATTTAATATCTCTGCTAAGTGTTGCTGGATCACACGATATATAAACGATTCTGTCTGCTTCGGTTTCTACGACTGTTTTTAGCAAGGCTTCGTCGCAGCCTTTTCTAGGTGGATCAAGGATTACGACATCCGCCTTTTCTATCTCGCCTTCTTCTCTTAGTCTTGGCAGCTCTTCTTCGGCCTTACCTGTATAGTAGATGGCGTTTACAATTCCGTTTATCACTGCGTTTCTGTTTGCGTTTAGGACGGCTTCTTTGACTAGTTCAATTCCGACTACCTTGCCTGCTCCTTCCTTTGCCATAAAGAGACCTAGGGTTCCAACTCCACAGTAAAGGTCTAGGACTGTTTCGCCACCCTTTATTCCTGCGTATTCGACTGCCTTTTCGTAGAGGCGTTCTGCCTGCACAGGATTTACCTGATAGAAAGAGTATGGTGATATCTCAAATGCAAGACCAAGCAGTCCGTCTTCTATTACTGGTCTTCCAGCGATGATTTCTGCACGGTTTTTGTACTGTTTTGATGGCTTCTTTTCGCTTACATCTAGCGCAACCGACGAAAGATAGTATTCGAACCCGTCATCAAAGCTAGGTATCCTGTCTATGCTTTCTTCTGCCAAATAGATAAACTCCTCAAGGTCAACATCCTTTTCCTCGACTGTCGGCACAAGCATAACTTCGCCACTGCTAAACGAGGTCTTTACAACAAGCTTCTTTATCTTGTTCGCATCCTCGCACTCATCAAGGCTAGTTCTAAGCGCATCTGCTACCGCTACCACCGGTTCGCTCTGGAGCCTGCACTCATGG
>ERZ773031.438-NODE-438-length-22685-cov-7.408042_pt1 | contig 22685 bp, 16 predicted proteins | sample MGYA00511666_ERZ773031 | MGnify/ENA primary metagenome ERZ773031 (study PRJEB29015, sample SAMEA2738135) | human oral metagenome | biome: human oral; feature: human-associated habitat; material: saliva | place: China | collected 2250 ...
TAAGTAATTTTCCCGAGAGTTTTCCCAAAAGGGCTTCCGTTACCCTATAGCGTCCCCCACTAGTGAGGAAGTCTGATTTTTGGAAGGTTTTTTTCACATTCCCCCGTAAATCTTGTAAAAGGACATTCTTCTCTCCAAAGATAAGTTTCTTACTAATCTTTAACATCGTTTTCGTTATTTAGTTGGTTAGTATTTTGTTTTTGTAAAGAGTTAGTAGTATACTTCAAAATCTCATATCACTCAAGTGATTTATAGCAAGATTTTTTTGCTCCTACCTTCTCCTACTTTTGTAAAAAGTACATATTTCCTTAAATATGTCAATATGTTTTTTAGTTCCTTGACTCTTCTATGAATTTTATTATTATACAAATAATCCTCATTTGAGGAGAAACATCAAAATATATCTATTATGGCTCACGAAAAAAAGAAATCCAGTACTGGGAACTGGAAAGGGAAACGAGACAAGCACCAGAAGGCGGATCGTCTGAATTCAGACAAAAAAAGGAAGAAAAACTCCTGGGATGGCACCTCTGGTCGCCCCAAAAAAAAGGATTAAAAAGCCTTTATTTTGAATCTTGATTCCGTAAAAAGAGAGAGTACTTTACTCTCTCTTCTTTAAATGATGAAAATTCTTGTAAAAACTCCTTTTTATCAAGATAATAAATATCTCCCTCATCTTTTAGAACACTGCATATTAGAAAGCGAAGATTTGTCAGCACAACTACAGCTCTCAGATATCGATGCTACTAGTTATACTTGATATACATGTTTTGAACGAGAATATCTTCCATTAGAATATATTATACAGTATTTCCAAATACCAATTACACAGCACAATTTTCTCTTACATCAAAAAGTTATTAAAAAGGAACTGAGCAATACCTCATTTTGACAAAAAATCTATGAAAAAACACTACAAAAAGTCTTTTCTAAAGACCTAGTAACCAACAGCCTAGATGATATTAAATTTGAACAACTACTTGAATATCAAAAAGAATACTATCAAGCAAATAATATGATCCTTATTGACGAGAATGGGATCATCAATCAACAATGGGGAAAGGGTAAAAACCTTCAAACCTTTACGCCAAAACTTTCTGGATATCACATACCTGAGTATTTTTTACTACATTATCAAGGAGAAAAATCACACATCCTTGTCTCTAAAGATAATTCCCCCTCTTCAATTCTGATTTTGGATTTTTTCTGTGATTTATGTGAAGCATTTTGGTATAGAGAAGAAACTCAAAAATGAAAATATTTTAGTTGAGGTTTTGATTATTCTTTTACTGATAGATGATTATTAGTTTCTAGAGAAGATGAATTTCCTAGATATAATTTTAAAAAGCGAAAAAGTTTTTTTGAAATATTTAAAGCTTATTATTGTGAAAGGATTATTGATTGAGGAAAGAGAACTTATATCCCTCATATTGCTCTTTTTTTTGATATTTTTATTTCAAAAGAAAATCATAAAAACCTGATTTCCTCAATTGATTTTCCTCTCATATTAGATTTGATCAAGCAATTTAAGTTAATTTAATAAAAAAACTACAAAGAGATTTCTAATTTTGATATCAAAAAAAAGCATTAACTTCAGCTTTTTATTCCTTCAGTAGTAGAAAAAAATAGCAAAACAAAACCCCCCTTAGAGATACCTAAGAGGGGTGCCTCCTTAGGACACTAAGGGGGGCGTTAAATAAGTGAGAGATATGCCAAATTCACATAGCCTCTAGCCTAAGCTTCCGAAGCATCTACAATAATTTTATAACGAGAGCTCCTGGTACAGTAGCATAAGCTTTAGCTCCGAACCATTTCACATAAGCCTCAGCTCCATCTACATTCGCATAAGCTTTAGCTTCTGGTGCATTCGCATAAGCTTTAGCTCCTTCCGCATCCGCATGAGCCTCAGCTCCTCGTGCATTCGCATAAGCTTTAGCTCCTCGTGCATTCGCATGAGCCTCAGCTCTTCGTTCAGTCGCATGAGCCTCAGATCCTCGTACTATCGCATAAGCCTTAGATCCTGATTCATCCGCATAAGCCTCAGCTCCTCGTACTTTCGCATGAGCCTCAGATCCATCTGCCTTCGCACGAGCAATAGCTCCTCGTACTTTCGCATGAGCAATAGCTCCTAGTTCATTTGCGTAAGCAATAGCTCCTAGTTCATTTGCGTAAGCAATAGCTCCATCTGCATCCGCATGAGCCTGAGCTTCTGGGAAATTCGCATAAGCTTTAGCTCCTGGTACATTCGCATAAGCTTTAGCTCCTCGTGTATTCGCATGAGCTATTGCGCCTGGTGCATTCGCATGAGCCTCAGATCCTTGTACTATCGCACAAGCCTCAGATCCTCGTACTATCGCATAAGCCTTAGATACTCTCCATTTCGCATAAGCAATAGCTCCTCGTACTATCGCATAAGCCTCAGCTCCTGGTGCATTTGCATAAGCCTCAGCTCCTCGTACTTTCGCATAAGCTTTAGCTCCTCGTATATTCGCATAAGCCTCAGCTCCATCTACATTCGCATAAGCTTTAGCTCCATCTGCATCCGCATGAGCCTCAGCTCCTCGTACTTTCGCATGAGCCTCAGCTTCTGATTCATACGTATAAGCTTTAGATCCATCTGCATTCGCATAAGCTTTAGCTCCATCTGCATTCGCATAAGCTTTAGCTCCATCTGCATTCGCATGAGCCTCAGATCCTCGTTCATTCGCATTAGCCCCAGCTCCTGGTGCATCTGCATAAGCTTTAGCTCCTGGTACATCTGCATAAGCCTCAGCTCCATCTGCATTCGCATGAGCCTCAGCTCCTCGTACTTTCGCATGAGCTCTTGCGCCTTTCACATTGGCATTGATCTGAGCCTCAAAGATAACTTCAACCTCTATTGGTACATTAATCTCGATAAGTAATTTTCCCGAGAGTTTTCCCAAAAGGGCTTCCGTTACCCTATAGCGTCCTCCACTAATGCGGAAGTCTGATTTTTGGAAGGTTTTTATTTGCCTCCCCTCTGAATCTTGAAGAAGGACATCCTTTTCTCCAAAGATCAGTCTCTGACTAAACTGTGACATTGTTTTCGTTATTTAGTTGGTTAGTATTTTGTTTTTTTGTAAAGAGTTAGTAGTATGTATCAAAACCTTTATAGCGAGGTTTTTTGTTTCTATCCTCTTTTACTTTTATAGTGATATATATTTCCTTGAATATGTCAATGTTTTTTTATACTTTTATTATTTATCAATAGTTTAATAAAAAAGCTACAAATTGTAGCTTTTATTTTTTTAATTTTGCTCTGATTCGCGTAAAAGTTTTGAAGAGATAATAAAGCACCGGATTAAGCACCAAATCATAAGAGCCATAAAATTCTGACTTCATTCCACCGAGCGACTCCTTAAATTTACTTACTCAAGCCAAAGGATGCTCAGGGAATCCTGTTGGAGCTCCTCCCATGAGATCACAAAATTCAAAACCATGATCTCTCGCCCATTCAAACATTCCATATTTGAGATAGTGATGTCCTCAGAGATTAGTATATTTTCTATCTGTAAATCCATAGAGATATACGATCGTCTTATCTCGGAAAAGACAGATACTTCCAGCGATTTGCTCTCCATTAAGCTCAGAGATAAACACGTTTCCTCGATTGTGCTTTCTGAGAATTTTGAGTAACATAGTATATTGCTCTTTTGTGATAGTATGAAATCCTTTCCCTCATGCGGTATTTTGTCGTTTTTCAAAGAAGACTGCATCGTCTCTTTCAGTTCAGAGTCTGACTTTTACTCCTTTTTTTATAGCCTTTTTGACTCTATCAGCACATCCACTATTCATCTCTGCAAGCAGCTCCTCATCTGACTTGGCCAATTTTATAGTAATCGTTGACTGAGGCATATTTTCCTTGAAAGCAAGCTTAAGCCCTGTTTGTTTGATAATTGTGGCTCTTTTCTGGAGTCTCATTCCCCTTACTTTACCGATGATATCCTGAGATCTAGCTCGATAATTATCAAAGCTAGTAATTTCATTGATAATTCCAAATTGGAAACAAATATTTCCCCACTTTTTGCCAAAGTAGTGCTTAACTTTTTTGAGTTCTTCTCTGACTTTAGATCGATCATCTGGGATTTCTAGCCCCATCACTTGAAACTCTCTAAAGGTAAAAGGTCAGACTTTTTTTTCTTTTATGAGATAAAAATACTCTTTGCCAAAAAGATAGATGAAACCATGTGGTTTGCGATAAATATCTGCCTGGAGGCTCCTTCGGATCGGAGATTGGTAGAGTCCATACATTGCCTTTTGTCTCGATAAAAAGATAAAAAAGCTGATTTTTGAGTTTTGTTTTTAGTAACTCTTTGCGTAAATTACTCTTCTTGGACTTGGTTTTCCACTGAGAGGATCAATTCAAGCTTCCTCAGGCATATCAAATGGCAAGCATCTGATCGTTGCTTTAAGTTCATCTTGGATTTTTTCTGCAGTTTCAAGTGTCCCATCTCGGTGTGCAAGCACAAATCATTTTTCAACTTTTTCTTTAAGCTCCTCATAAGTATCCGCAGTAAAGGTATTTTCCAAAGTGAAAAGCTGATGTTTTGCTAGTATATTTTTCTGAATTTCTAGGATCAAGCTTTGAATCTCCTCTGCTAGATTTTCAACCTTTACAAGCTTTTTTTCCATAGTATCTCTTCTGAACAGTTCAACCTGTCCTTGTTCGAGATCTCTTTTCCCAACAGCAATTCTCAATGGGACTCATTTAAGCTCTCGCTCATTGAATTTTCGTCCTGGAGATTTTTGAGTATCGTCATCAATTTTGATCTTGAAAGGAAGTGAAATCTGACCAAGAATATCAGAATTGATCTTTATTTCAGTAAGTTGATCAAGCTGAGGCTGAAGAGTTTGCATAATCTCAGATAGCTCATCTTCACTCTTAAAAATTGGCACTACAACAAGGTGGATCGGTGCGATTGCTGGAGGCAATACCAATCCCTGATCATCAGAATGAGACATAATCAATCCTCCCATAAGTCTAGTACTTACCCCTCGAGATGTCGCATAAACATACTCTTGTTCATTATTTTTATTGGTAAATTTTACATCAAAAGCTTTGGCAAAATTCTGACCAAGATTGTGAGAAGTTCAGGCTTGTAGAGCTTTTCCATCTTGCATCATAGGCTCAAAAGTATAGGTTGCAACCGCTCCTGCGAATCTCTCATGAAAAGGTTTTTCCCCCTTGTAATGATAAATTCCCATAAAATTACGCACAAAATCTGAGTATACTCCAAGCATTTTTCTTGATTCAACATCAGCTTCTTCTGGTGTGGCATGTGCGGTATGACCTTCTTGTCGCAAAAATTCTGCACTTCTCAAGAAAATTCTCGTTCTCATCTCCCATCTCACAACATTTGCCCATTGATTGATCATAAGTGGCAAATCACGATATGAGTTAATCCAGTTTCTATACGAATCCCAGATAATAGTCTCTGAAGTAGGACGAACGATAAGCTCTTCCTCGAGTTTAGCTTCTGGATCAACGATAATTTCTCCGTTTTCAGAATTTTTGAGTCTATAATGAGTAATTACCGCACACTCCTTTGCAAATCCTGCAACGTGAGATGCTTCCTTGGAAAAATAAGATTTTGGAATAAAGAGGGGGAAATAAGCATTTTGATGTCAGGTTTTTTTGATCATTTGATCAAGAATATCTCTCATGTTTTCCCAAATTGCATATCCATAAGGCTTGATAATCATACATCCTCTCACTGCTGAATTTTCTGCTAAATCTGCGTATTTCACCAGGTCATTATATCGCTGGGAGAAGTCTTGCGCTCTAGGAGTTAGTTTAATCGCCATAGTCCAAAAATCAAAAGTAAAACTTGCTTTTCATAATAAGTTTTTGTAAAGAGTTTTCAAGAGCTTTTTTTGACAAAAGGGCGAATGATGTGTATAATCAGGATTGTTCTTTATCTTATATTTTTGCATACAAATGCCAGAAAAAAGCTGATTCAAATCAACCGATCCTGCTAAATATCTAGAATATCTTAGTCGCCTAATGGCAGAGAAAGGAGCTAGTGATATGTATCTGACCTATAATGAGCCGCCAACTCTTAGAGTAATGGAAGATGTCATCAGAGAAAAGGAGCTTGAAAAGCTTGATGATGATATGCTCAATGGTATCGCACTCACCCTGATGAATCAGACTGGTATTGATTTTTTTGAAAAGCATGGAAGTATTGATCTGGGAGTCAGCTATCAAGACAGAAGATACAGAGTTAATATTTCTAGGCAGAGAGGGCACATTATGATCGTAATGAGACTGATCAGAAAGGAAATCCCAACGCTCAAAAAACTCTGACTTCCACCTCTTTTTAAGGAACTCGCTCATAGAGAAAATGGGATTGTACTCTTGGCAGGAGCAACAGGATCTGGAAAATCTACTACTCTTGCTGCAATGATTGAAGAAATCAACCAAAATGACAAAAAGCATATTTTGACCATTGAAGATCCAATCGAATATATTTTTGAACCTAAAGAAAGTATTATCGATCAAAAAGAACTGGGGAAGGATGTAACAAGCTTCTCTAGTGCAATGAAGTTTTCTCTCAGACAAAGACCTGATGTAATTTTGTTTGGAGAGATTAGAGACCTGGATGGGATTAGAAATGCGATCTTGCTTGCTGAAACAGGACACTTGGTACTCACTACGATTCATGCTAGATCTGCTGAACAAGTACTCAATAAGATTATTGGATCCTTTAACTCTGATGAACAAAATCAAATTAGAATTCAACTCGCCGAAAACCTCTCTGCGGTCATTGTTCAAAAACTCCTCAAAAGACAAGATAATCAAGGATTAACCCTTGCCCAAGAGGTCTTGATCAACACAACAGCCGTGGCAAATCTTATTAGAGAAAATAAACTCAACCAGCTTAAATCTGTAATGTATACTGGTAAAAATATTGGTATGGAACTCATGGAAGAAAGCCTCCTCAAGCGTTTTATGCAAGGACAATTGACGGTTGAACAAATTTTGCAGGCAGCAAATAATCCTGAATATATCAAGAGAGAACTTGTGAATAGAAATGTATTTGGATAAAACTGTATAAGGAACTAAAAAAAGATGAAAAGTCTGATTTTAGTCTTTTTTATCAATATAAGAAAATATAATAAATACCCTGAGAGATGAATAAACTCAAGGCATTTTTTGTACTGGGAAATGATAATACAAGCTATACGACAAGATCCTCTGAATCAATAATAGAAAACTTAGCTCAAGTCAATTCTGCCATTTTTTCTAAAACAGATTGAACCTTGTATCTTGGTTCTTGCTGTGATGCGTAATATCGTTTTTGAGGTTCAAGCATATAAATATCGGACAAAGCACTAAAATCCTGAAAAATCTCAGCAGCCGTAGTCAGAATTATTTGACTCTTTCAAGATTTAATAGTTCGTCGATTGGTATTTTTTTTGGACTGGGTATCCTGATTGGTAAGGAGAAGTACATTTTGAGAAGAAAGCAGTGCATTATTGAGTGTCCAGAGGTCTGGGGCCACTACAAGAATCTGAGAAGAATCAGTCGAAATCTGATGTTTACCAAGGGTGATTTCAGATTTTTGTTTTTTAGAAGATAGTTTTGAGGGCCTTTTTTGCAAGAGAGAGAGAATATCTTTGTCAAGGAAGAGCTTGGAAACTACTTTATAACTAGAGAATCGCTGATACACCATTCGATGCAAAAGTGCCATAGTCCAACGAGAAAGTAGAGATTGCTCTACGAGCATAAAATCTTGGGTATTGGGATAAAGATTATGATACAGCTCTGGAAAGCTAATTTCTTCTCCCAAAACGAGAAAATAGCCTTCATCATTTTTGATCAGGTCTCAAGATTTAAACTTGGGATCAAGCGTAGGAGCAGAAAAAACTCCATCTTGCCAAGCAAGTGATGAAAAGCTATACAGATACATTTTAAAAAATTAAGGGCTAGAAAGTGCAGTTAAAGTCTCAAGTTCCGTAATGATTCTTTACAAGAATAAAGGTTGGATCCTGACTGATTTTTTGGCAAATCTCAGAAAGTTGAGGAGAGGCCAATAATGCTCGTTGTGCTGTAGATTTCTTGAGTTTCTCTTGCATAGGAGATTGGTTTTCGATAGGGGCCTGTTCAATAATACATTGATAGAGGCTGACGATATTATTACAAAGAGCAACGGGAAAAAGATCAGAATTTTGATTCTTTTTTTCTCCTGTTATGGAAGCTGAGTTGGTCTGTGTTGTCGTAGTTTGTGAACCAGTACTGATTGCAGTATTTTCTACAAGACGCTCTGAATTTATAGCAACTTCTCAAGCTGTTGTCTGAGAGTCAGTGATTCAAGTTAGTGGAAGATCATTGAGAATTGCCTCCTCCACAGGAGAGAGCACCGCTACTCCACTCTGAATATCTCCTGATAGCACTACCCCTGTCTGAATATCACTTCAAGAACTATTTGTTAGTCTTTTTACAAAAATAATCAGGAGGACGAGTATTATTAAGGATCAAAGAACGAGAAGCAAACGTTTATTTTGGTTTTTCTTTTTTCTTCTGGATAGCATTAAAAATAGATATTAAGAAATGAAAGTTAAAAGTGTTTTCTCTTTAATTTTTTATCAATTCAAAACCATCCTTGGTATCTTTAATTTCCCATCACTGATCGAGAAGCTCGGCTCTAATCTGATCTGCAAGAGCGTAATTTTTGTCAGCTTTGGCTTGCTTTCTCTGCTCAGCAAGAGCAAGAATCTCATCTGGCACACTAATTTCTGAGGAATCATCAACAGAGAAGAGTCAGATTTTTAGTACTTTTTCTTCAAGATCTTTTACGATATCCAAAGTATTGGCATGAGGCTCGGAAAGAGCTATATGGAGCTGAGTAAGGAGTTTTGGTGTGTTGAGATTATCCCCAAGAGCTTGGTCAAATTTGTTTTGTAGTTCTGAGTCGATAGAAGAGAAAGAATCCTGATTTTGAATCAGATTTTTTATTTTTTTGATCAGTCAGAGTCTTTCATTTTTGGCTTGAGTAAGCGCCTCTCGTGTGAAATTGAGAAAATTGGTATACTGAGCCTTGAAATAGAAATATCTCAAATCAAGTGGAGAAAATCCATGATCCTTAATATCCTTGAGAGAATAGGTATTCCCCAAAGACTTACTCATTTTCCCCCCATCAACCTGAAGGAACTCATTGTGCAATCGATATTTTACTCGAGGTTTGTGGTCAAAGCAGCACTCTGATTGAGCAATCTCATTGGTATGGTGGATCGTAACATGATCTGATCCTCCATGATGAATATCAAAGCTCTCTCCTAGATATTTGCTCGACATGGCACTACACTCAATATGTCGACCTGGAAAGCCCTTTCCTCGTGGAGAATCTCGTTCCATCTGTCTCTGAGTATCTGTAGGTGAAAACTTCCAAAGAGCAAAATCGGTTGGATTTTTTTTACCTTTCATCTCTACTCTTTCTCAAGCATTGAGATCAGCAAGTCTTTTTTTGTAATTTGGTCCCATAAGCTTCCCATAGTCTGAGATTTTGGAAGTATCCATATAGATTCCATCTCCCTCGATAGTATAAGTATATCCTTTATTTTCCAGGGTTTGAACCAAAGCAATCTGCTCAGCAATATGATCAGTAGCTCTTGGCATCACATCAAAATGATCGATATTAAGCTCTGCAATATCGGAGAGAAAAAGTTCTTCATATTTTTTTGCAATATCCCAAGCAGAAGAAGATTCTAATCTTGCTCATTTTTCGAGCTTATCTTCTCCATCATCGGCATCAGAAACCAAGTGTCCTACATCAGTAATATTCATAACAGAAATTACAGGATATCCCAAATATTTAAGTGTATTTCTGATAAGATCTGCAGTAAAAGTTGCCCTAAAATTCCCAATATGAGGAGTAGAATACACGGTAGGGCCACAAGAATAAAGTCAGACTTTGTCTTTTTTATTCGCTGGATCAGCAAGAAGTGGGATAAAATCCTCCTTGGAACGCGTAAGGGTATTGTAGAGCTGCAAAGGTTTCATCTAAAAATCTCTCAAAATAAATCCCTTTTAGATTAGAGAAATCATGCTAAAAATCAAGCCATAAAAAGCTTATTTAAAAAAATAAAAAAAACTGAACAAGCAACCTCGTTCAGTGACTAGAGTCAGACTTTTTGATCTCTTATCTAGTAAAAGCAACCTGCTGAGCTTCGATCTGAGCAGAAATCAATGCTGAATCAGCTTCTACTTGAGCAGTTTCTACATTAATTGCCAAAAAAGTCATCACTGCAGCATACACAATCACACCAAAGAATGCAATGTCTCTAAGCAATCTTTCAGTCTTTGATCTTTCTGCTTCTGGCTTGTGAACGATTTTCTTTACGATTTTTTTCATAATGTTTTATATAAGAAATAAATGCAATAATAGTATATCATAAATTCATACTTTTGTCAAATTTTGGAGACTTTTTAAATATGAAATTTCATTACTTTTCTCTTGACTTTTATTGCAAAATATATATTACTCTACTTAAGTAAAATAAAAACACTTAAAAAATAAAGTATGAAATCGCTCAAGTTCCTTTTGTGTGCAGGTGGCGCTCTTCTCGGAGCGCTTGCACTGATGCTCACCTCAGAGCCTACAGCCCTGTGCATTGGCATTGTTTCAATGCTCTGTGTAATTGGCTATGCTAGCCTTTTCCTTGATATTAAACACTATAATACCAACTAACTCTCTACTTCAGAGACAAAGCCTCAAGTTACTCTTGAGGCTTTTTGTTAATTTTCGACTCAAAAGTTTGACCTTTAAAAGAATTTGAGATTTATTCTTTTTCTTATTATGTTCTTGTATTACTAAGCTTGGAAAAATCGCGATTTTCTTAGTTTTTTATTCCTAGTACTGTTAAAATTAAACACTCCACTTGACTTTTTTCTAAAATTCCATATAAGTAATTTATATCGTAAATAAAATCACTAAACAAACAACTATGAACACAAAAAAAGAACTCTGGAAGACAATACTCGCAATTATTTCTCAACTCGCTTTTGGGGGAGTGTACATTTGGATTTATTCCCATGGATCTCTCTTTGGCTTTACCAAAGAACAAATTGCAGTATTCTGCTTTGATATTAGTTTTATACTCGTAGTCCTATCTATTATTCTTACGCTCATAGCTATTATTGCTATGCACATAATCTGTTGGTATAGATTGCGAAAGCTAAAAAAGTAAAACTATGACTCTATCTCTAATGAATGAGCCCTCAAGCAACACTTGGGGCTTTTTCTTATTTAATCTTGAAAAGAAAAGGTAAAACGATACACTGAAGTCAGTTTTTTATTTTTTGGTGAATGCAAAAATGTTGGACAGAGAAATAGAGCTTGCGAAACTCAATAACATAGATATTTTAGAAAAGCTAGAAGCGTGGTATCAAGCAATTTTGGGTAAAAAGGGAATTCTTAGTGAGCAGCTCAAGGCTCTAGCAACGATGAGTCCTGAAGAAAAAAAAGAAAAAGGCTGACTTTTGTCTTCGATGAGAAGTGCTTTTCAAGAGGCTTATCAAGCAAAATTTGATCAGCTCAAGATTAGAGAGATTAACGAACAATTGAGTCAGGATTTGGTAGATATTTCATTGCCAGGGATCGAACCTGAAATGTGACACTATTCCCTCTTGACCAAAGTAAGAAGGGAGCTTGAAGACATTGCTCATGGAATGGGCTTTATCGTTGAGAATGGAAAAGATGCAGTAAGTAAATTTGAAAATTTTGAAGCGGAAAATATTCCTGTTTCTCATCCAGCGACAGAAATGCATGATACGATCTATCTTGCTGAGAAAGATGAGAGAGGAGAAAACTATGTTTTGAGAACTCATACTTCTGCAGCTCAGAATTATGTAATTAAAAAATATGGAGTTCCTGTAAAGGCCGTTTTGCCAGGAAGAGTCTACAGATTTGAAAATGTTGATGCAACCCACGATACCATGTTTTATCAGTTTGAGGGAATTTACATTGACAAGAATGTCAGTATCGGACACTTCAAAACTGTAATCAAAGATTTTCTCAGTGCGGCACTTCAAAAACCAGTTGAAATCAGAATGAGACCAGGATATTTCCCTTTTGTAGAGCCTGGTTTTGAAATCGATACCAGATATGAATATCTCAATCCTAAAACAGGAAAAAAGGAAATGTCAAAACGAATGGAAATCCTTGGTGCAGGAATGATCCATCCTAATGTTCTCAGAGAAGCAGGGATCAATCCTGATGAAGGTTGGACAGGGTTCGCTTTTGGTATGGGAATCAACAGACTTGCTGCGGTAAGATACAGTATCAAAGATATTAGACTCTTTACCAATGGAGATCTTAGATTTGCAAAGAGCTGGTAGTCTCAGCTCTTTAGATTTTTCTCAGACACAACTTTTGCATCGATAGCACCTCATGAAAACTTCGCATACAACGATCGATCTTCTCGAAGATGAAAATTTAGGGCAAAAACTGATTAAAAAAGGATTTTGGCTCTATCTTTTTTCGTATTTGGTAGCACCAGCGGGATACTTGGTCAGACTTTTGATTTCTAATTCTCCTGAAGTAAGCGTAGAAGAAGTTTGAATTTTGTATAGCATCATCAGTTTGGTAAGCTTTCTGAATGTGTACAATGATCTCGGACTGACAGAAAGTTTGCAGTATTTTTTGCCAAAATTTTGGATTAGAAAAGAATATAATCACATAAAAACAAGTATTTGGCTGAGTTTAGGGGCACAAATGCTTACTAGCCTGCTTATTGTATGAGGGCTGCTAGTCGGAAACCAGTGGCTAGCAAATAACTATTTTCATAGTCAACAAGCCGAAACTATTTTACAATATTTTTGTATTTATTTTCTAGGGATTAATCTTTTTCAAACCCTGCAAAGTATTTTTATAGCTTTTCAAAAGACTTTTGACTACCAAGTCATTGATTTTGTGAAAATGTGGTCAATCGTCTGATTTACAGCTTTTTGTTTTTTTTCTGGGAGACAAAGCATTGAACGATATAGCCTCAACTGGCTTATCGGACTAGGAATATGACTTTTATTAGGTGGAATTATCTACTTTAGAAAGTACCGTTCGCCATTGATGCAGGGAAAATTTGAGCGAGACAAACCAATGCTCAAAGAATATTCCCGCTATGCCTTATGGGCATTTATCTGAGCTAATGTAGGGAACCTTTTCGGACAGATTATCCAACAAATGGTAATTTATTTTTTGGGAGCTGAAGCAGCAGGATATTACGCCAATTTCCTCAGTCTCTTTTTGATAGGGAATATGCTCTTTGCTCCGATAATGACACTCCTCTTTCCTCTGGTTTCCGAACTCATAGAGAAAAAAGACCATCAAAAAGTCTGAATTTTATGCTCTTTTTTTTATAGTTATCTGAGTATTGGAATCTTGATTTTTTCAGCATTTATGATGCTTTTTTCAAGAGAGATCACAACACTCCTCTTTTGAGAAAAATTCCTAGCTTCAGGAGAACTCTTATGATGGTTTAGTTTATTTCAGCTTTTTGGGATATTTGCAGGATTTAACTTTTCACTCTTAGCTGGGCTAGGGAAAAACTTTGTTAAAGTGATTAGTCGATGAATCTCTGTCGTAGTTGTTGTACTTTTGGGATTTTATTGACTCAAAGAATATTGACTTTGGTTTGCTGGATTGATTTATATATTGGGAAATTTAATCTTATGGCTAACTAGTTTATATTTTGTTTTACAAGAAGTAAAATTACATCTTGATCTAAAATTTATTACTATTAATATTTTTGTTTTAACCCTCTTGATATGAGGACTTTATCGGGTAAAGATGAGTTTTTGATGAGCAGATATTATCAGTATGATTGGTTCTGGACTGCTTATCTGCTCAATAATCTATCTTCTCAATAGAAAAAAAATCTGATATCTTTATCAGGGAATCATGAAACTCAAAAATTAATTTTATTTTTCAAAAGTTAATAAAAAAGATATGAACACGCTCCTTCTTACATGAACGATAGCTCCTAATAGTTGAGTATCTCAGATCTGATACAAATCATCATCCCTTGATCCACAAAAAAGACTCAAAGAATATGCTCAGACTTTAATTTTTTATATCACAGAATCTGAATTTGATGCCCTTGTCTTTTGTGAAAATTCTAACTATCCCTTTCCTGAAGAGAAAAAATTACTTATTGATCTTGCCAACTATTATGAAAAGAAAATTGAATTTCTCCAATTTGAGGGGGATCATCAAAAAACATTAGAAAAAGGCTATGGATATTGAGAGGGAGAATGTATCGATTACGCTTTTGATCACTCAGAACTTTTACAGAAAACAAATTCTTGGTACAAAATAACTGGAAGATATATTTATGAAAATATGAATGAGCTCTTGGAGTCAAGTATTGATGAGGATAACCTCTTTTTTAGATGGATGTGGCCTTTGGCTTATTTTTGTGTAGCGACAGCATTCTTTAAGGTAAGCAATACTGTTTACAAAAAGTATCTCTATAACTGCAAAGAAGAATTATCATTAGATAGCACTATCGAAGCTAAATATTACTCAAAATTGAGAAATGCTAAAATAGATTTTGGGAAACTCAAAGTTATTCCGTTCAGAAGGGAAAGCGCTACTACACTAGCGACTTCGCGATACCATCATCTCCTCCTTTGGCTAGGAGGATGGAATATGGATACTCAAATTGGGAAGGTTTTGGATAAACTTTTGTACAAGAGAGGATAATTACAATTTTACTACTCAAAAAAAAAGATGAAAAAGTCTGACTTAAGAGCTTTTTTGGATTGAAAGATTCCATTTACTATCTGGCTACATATTCAAGCAGTGCTATTTAAAAAGCAGCTTATAATCTGGAGAAGAGGGGCTTTTGAAGAGCTAAAAAATATTGAAGGACTCGATCAGCGAAATATTAAGCAGATCTCATCAGAGGGAAGAAGAAAATGAATCTCTGGATTTGCGAGACTGAGAGATAGTGCTTTATATCTGGAGAAAGTAATTGAATCTCACTTGCCATATCTGGATGAGATCGTTTTGATTGATAACAATTCTCAAGATAATACTTGGGAAATCTGCGAATCTCTCCAAAAAAAATATCCTGAGAAAATCAGAATTTTTCAGTACCTTCCTGAAGTCTATAGACTCTGAACTGATGAATATCAGACTTGTCCCGAAAACTCAGTCCACAATATGTCTTATTACTACAATTGGGCACTCTCACAAACAAGCTGTCAATATGCAATGAAAATCGATGATGACCACCTACCACTGCCTAAAGAATTCGAAAAAATTAGAACTAGAGTTTTACAAGGAGAATATGAAACGAGTTTTCTTGCTCTTGGACTCTATAATATCAAACAATGAGAAAGCGGAATCGAACTGGACTTGCAACATCCATTAGCGGGAATTTATGGAGATTTCGGAATTTTTCCAGTGAGTGAGTTGACTTATTTTGTGAAAGATAAAAGATGTGAGAACTTTATCCATAGACTCAATTGGAAGCGGTGAGGTTTAGCCTTATTTCATCTCAAGTTTTGGCAAGAGGGTTTTTGAACGAGGAACTATCGTGGAGATCTTAAATCCGAACATGAAAAAAAAGGAACAGAATCCATGGTATTAAACGAAGAATTGAATCAGATTTTTGAATCTTTTAACATAGAGAAATAAAATGCAAAGAGAATCAGCACCGCTAGTTTCGATTATCACCCCCTGTTATAAAGGAGGGAAATATTTACCCTTTAGTATTACGAGCGTTTTACAGCAAGATTTCAAAGCTTTTGAGTTGCTCTTGATTGATGATAAAAGCCCGGACAATACACGAGAAATAATGCAAAAAGAACGAGAAAAATCAGACTTTGATCCTCGTATTCACCTTCTTCAAAATGAAAAAAATTTAGGGATTGTAGGTACAAGAAATAAAGCATTACAACTAGCAAAAGGTAAATACATTTGTTTCCTTGATCAAGACGATCTCTGGACTGCAAACAATAAGCTAAGCTTACAAGTATCCTATCTCGAGCAAAATCCTCAATGTATAATGGTTTGATCTCATACAGATTTAATCAACTCAAAAGGAGAAAAGATAGGTCAAATCCGTTTTGCGACTAATGATCGTGAAATTAGATCAAAACTCCTCTTCTGGAATCAATTTTGCACCTGTGCAGTAATGATCAAAAGTGAAGTAGTCAAAAAAGCTGGATTACTAGATAGTAAATATGATAAAGTTGATGATTATGATCTCTGGCTTAAAGCTGGGGAATATTGAACTTTTGGCAATATTGATAAAGTATTGGTTGCTTATAGAAAAAGCTGAGAAAACACCTCATCAGAGAATCGCACCTATTTGCACATGAAAAGATTGCATCTCAGACTTGTTTGGAGAGAGTTTTGGAACTATCCACGAGCAAGTTTTGCACTATTATTTTCTCTTATCAATTGTTTGGTTCCCTATACTTTGGCTGAGAAAATCAAAAATCGTCTCTTTGGATCAAACAAATAGCTCAAATCAGATTTTTAAAACTTTTAAATTGTAGTAAAGAAGAATGAAAGGATCAACTCGTCTCTCTATCATCACCTGCACTTGGAATAGTGAAAAGTATTTGCAAGAATGTATTGATAGTGTTAAAAATCAGTCATGAAATTTAAGCATTGAACATATTTTTGTAGATGGACTTTCTACAGATAGAACTCTTGATATCATCCAATCTTACCAAGAAGAATGTAAAGATAGAATCGATGTTAAAATCCTCCAAAGCTCACCTAAAGGAGTATACAATGCCATGAATCAAGGTATTGACAATGCAACAGGAGAATATCTCCTTTTTTTGAATAGTGATGACTACTTAGAAGATGGGATTTTAGCACAATATCTTGAACAAGTAAGCTTATCTAAAAAAGATATTTATTATGGGAACATTGACTTCTTTACTCCTGAAGGACAGCATTTTCCAACCGGAAGATTTCATCGATTGAGGCTTTTCCTTGCAAAGCTTGGATTTCATACCTTATTTTATCATCCAACCTGTTTGATAAAAAGGCAACTTTTCAGTGAGCTCGGAAAATATGATGAGAAGAAAAAAATTGCTTCAGATTATGGTTTTTGGCTTAGAGCTACCAAACACCAGAAGTCTCTTGAATATTTCCCTCATATTGTTGCCCACTTTAGGATTCATGAAGAGTCTCTCTCAACCTCATGAGCAAATGCCGACCTTTCTATCCAAGAAATAAAGTCCTTTAGAATCCAAGAATATGGATTTTACGGGAAAATCATTCATGCTATAGGAATGCTCTGCAAAAAACTTACTGGAAAATATATGTAATCAAAAAGCCCTTATTTGCATAAGAGCTTGTAGAGATCAGCGTATTGTAGGATACGCTTTTTTCGTGAAAATTTTTCTCTAACCATATCAGCAGATAATCAGAAAGCATCAAGTTGAATAAGCACCTTTCTAATTCCACGAATTAACGCATCAGGATCATCTGGTTGCACAAGAATAAAGTCAGATTTATCACTTATTTCCTTCGTTCCTCAAACATCAGTAGCGACTACTATACATTTTGCCAAAAGCGCTTCAATCACGGTCGTAGGCAAGCCCTCTTGCAGACTAGGATTAATAAAAATATCCAAAGAAGGTAAAATCTGATTTTGAAGAGTGTTTTTATCTTTATATCCCAAGAAAGAAACTTTATCTTGAATATTAAGGGATTGTACTTGCTTTTCTAAGTTTTGTCTCTCCTCTCCATCTCCGATGATTTGCAGATGAATATCTGGATAATCGCTGATCAAATCTGCAAAGGCTGAAATCAACAAATCTACTCCCTTTAGCTTGACCAATCTCCCTATAAAACCAAGCGAAATAGAATCTGAATTTTGTTTTTTTCTCTTTATCTCTGGAAAATCCAGCCCTCTATAAATCACTTCTATAGGAGTCTTGGAAAACTTTTTGATAAAAGGAATATTTCCCTGACTAATCGCTACGATTTGATCTGCACTACTAAAGCAAAGCTTCCCAAACGTATAATCATAAATATTTGCAAAAAAAGCTTTCCACCAAACTAACCCTTTTACTAGCCCCGAACCATGCTCTACATGTACTCGCTTTTTCTTTCGCAATTTTGCACAAATTCCTCCAATAAAAGTAGCAAGAAAAAATCTGGTATGAGTCTGGATAATATCAGGATTCCACTTTTTTACTTGCTTTAAAACAGATCGGAACTGCGGAGTCCAGAACTTTGGAAAAGGATAATTGGAAATAATATCAAATGCTGGGATAATAAGAACCTTATAGCCGTCTTGTTGATAACTTTGGAGAGATTCCTGACCAACAGAAAAAGTAACATTGAGCACCTCTCAGCACTTTTCACTGATAAAATATTTACTAAACTCCTCTGCAACAGTCTCTACTCCTCACTTATGAGGAGGGAAATAGGGAACAAATTGAGCTACTCTCATTTGATAAGAAAAGAAAATTAAAGTTTTTTAGCTCTATAAGTGGAGGAATTATCAATTTTGAGTCAGAGCCCATCTTTAATTTGGATATTAAGATCTTTGCAAACTTGGACTTCTGGAATATTCTCTGTAAATCTATCTCCTCATTTTCCAAAGATAATATGAGTATCTGGTCAGAATTTTGTTCTTGCTTTTTGTGCAAGATATTTGATACTTTCACAAACACTAGCATCTTGATCCAAAGCCAAAAATACACCATCAACTGCTCTTACTGCGGAAACAATTTTAAGTCTAAAATCCTGATCTTGAAAAAGCTCTTGAGAATTAGTCTTTATTCTGGCTTGATGGTCGTTATTAACGATAACTCGGAGCTCATCTCCAAGACCTTTACAAAGATTAAGACACTCGATATGTCAGGGATGAATAGGATTAAAATAGCCTGAGGTCAAAACAATCGTTCTCATAATATTTCATCTAATAAAAAAACAGATTTAGCATAAAGATTTGAAGCCGAAAAGCAATCTGATTTAGTCTTGTTTTTTGTGTAAAGATACATAATCTTTAACTAACTTTTAATATAGAAAGATAAATGATGAAAAAAGGATTACTTTTGGCAGGGATTATTTTAGCAGGAGGTGCTTTTGCTGCAGCAAATCTCGACCCCATCCTCTTTAGACCTCAAATACAAGAAGAACCAACACTGAATCAAATGAGTGGATATGATTTAGAGTCTGACTTTTCTTTTGAAAAATTTTTGGATAACAAACATCCCTTCTCAAATAAAAAATATGAACCTATAGACTTGCAGGCAATCAATTCTGACTTTACTTTTAATAATGCAAGAAAATTTCAACTTAGGGAAAAAGCTAGCGAACAATTTGCAGACATGGCTTGGCACTTTTGGAACGAAAACAAGGGGAAAAGGCTGAGCATCAATAGTGCATATAGAAGTTTCTCCTTCCAAGAGATTCTAAGAAAAGGCTGCGCAGCAAACCACTGTGCAGAAGCTGGAACGAGTGAGCATCAAGCAGGACTTGCTCTAGATCTGGGAGTAAACTGAAGAACGCTAGACCAAAAAAGTTCAGCTCGGCTCAAGGAAAATGCACACAAACGAGGTTTTCATCAGACCTATCAAAAGGGAGAAATCATTGATGGAAAAAAAGTTGAACCTTGGCATTGGAGATATGTAGGAAATAAACTAGCAACTGAACTCTTTGAAAAGAAAATGAGCTTTGCTGAACGATTTTATACGAAAAATATCGCTTCGCGTTATTTACTTCGTAAAAAATCTGGATACTCCTCACATATAATGCAAGAAAGAATCCAGATAATAGAGAGGAACTAGAGATATAAAAGGATCATTCTCCTTCTAAATCTTTAAGTTCTTTTTTTGCTTGAGAAATCTTTTGCTGACAGTTCTCGATCTGTTTCTCTATCCAAGAATCTGACTGCTTTAAGCTCTGTAGTAGGTGTTCTGGTATCTGGAGAAGGATGTTTTTCAAATCCGTATAAAGTTTGATATTCTCTTTTGCCATAGCAGCTTTCGACTTTAGATAGTCTTTTTTAAGTTTTCTACACCGCAAGAAATATCCGATACCGAGAACCCCAAGGACAATAAGCAGGGCCTCTCGGATCAGTGATCGTACAATTTGTTCAAGAAAAACAAATGATACCACAGCACTAAAGATTCCTATAACACTGAGATACAGGACTAACCTTGATATGAAATCAAGATCTGTTATCTTTTCTAGAAATTTTGTATTCATAATCGTTATGTTTTGTATGTTTTTTTATTTATAATAAAGATTTTATTAAGAATGTCAATATTTTTAGAATAAACGAAAAAAGAAGTCAGATTTTTATGTCTGCTTCTCTTTGCATGAGAAGTATCACCTAAGGAGTCCATAAGAGCAATCTCGGCTATTAACCAAGACTGTGGCAATGTCTCTAGGCATCCCTAGAGTTGAGAGAACAATGCACAACTACAATATTCTACCTTGGATCTAAGTAAGAATATTGGCAAATCATTAGGATAGTAACTAAGAACTTACAAATAGCGCTTACTAAGAGGGGAAAATATGGATAGCGAGAAACCGCTTTCTCACTATAACTTTTATAACTATTTTCTCCGATAGAAGTGCGAAAGTATTTTGAGAACTTTTGCTATTCCGCTTACCCTCATAAAGCCAATCAATCCCTCCATAAAAATCGATGAGGTAACAAAAGTGGTAGCTTTCATGCTCAACAATTCTTTTAAAACGAAAGAACGAATAAAGAACTTCTGAGAGGTTCTGAAATAGATGATCTTTTATAGTTACACAAGTCTTTAGCTCATGAACTGGGGAAGCGCTTCTCTAATAAGGCTCCTCTGAAAAGATCAAACTTAATCCTTATGCTCTAATTTCTTCATTTGATTTCAAAAAAACAAAAGACAGAAATCAGATTTTTTTATCTTGTCTTTTTCAAGATAAAAAGTAGATATCTCTAGATTATATCTAGGAATCTATTATCCTAAATAAACAAATCTCTGTAGATAAGCAATAATGACCAAGCAATGGTAAATACTTTCCCTTAAGTGATAGTAATGATCTCATATATCAGGAAATACCTGACAGCCATTCGAGAAGAGTGCTTCTTCCCTGATGACGATATTATTATACTCGAAAATAAAAAATAATGCAAATTTTTTATTACTTTTTTAATTAAACTATTGATAAATAATAAAAGTATAAAAAAACATTGACATATTTAATGAAATATGTACTTTTTACAAAAGTAAAAGAGCGTAGGAGCAAAAAAATCTTGCTATAAATCACCTGAGTGATATGAGATTTTGAGGTATCCTACTAACTCTTTACAAAAACAAAATACTAACCAACTAAATAATAAAAACAATGTTAAAAATTAAGCAGAGACTGATCTTTAGAGAAGATAATGTCATTCTCCAAAATTTTTGGGGGTTCTGGAGAAGGGATATAGAAACCTTCCAAAAATCATACTTCCTCACTAGTGAAGGACGCTATAGGGTAACGGAATCCCTTTTGAGAAAAATCTCGGGAAAATTACTTATTGAGATTGATGTACCAATAGAGGTTGAAGTTACCTTTGAGGCTCAGATCAATGCAAATGTACCAGGAGCTGAGGCTCATGCGAATGCAAATGGAGCTATTGCTTATGCGACTGCACCAGGAGCTGAGGCTCATGCGAATGCACTAGGAGCTAAAGCTTATGCGACTGCAGATGGAGCTATTGCTCATGCGAATGCAGATGGAGCTATTGCTTATACGAATAAACCAGGAGCTATTGCTCATGCGAATGAAAATGGAGCTATTGCTTATGCGAATGCAGATAGAGCTATTGCTCATGCAAATGCACCAGGAGCTGAGGCTTATGCGAATAAACCAGGAGCTATTGCTTATGCGAATAAACTATTAGCTATTGCTTATGCAAATGCAAATAGAACTCTCGCTTATGCGAATGCACCAGGAGCTCTCGCTTATGCGAATAAACCAGGAGCTCTCGCCTATGCGAATGCACGAGGAGCCATTGCTCGTGCGACTACATCAGGAGCCATTGCTTATGCGAATGCAGATGGAGCTATTGCTAATGCGAATGCACCAGGAGCTATTGCTAATGCGAAGCGGAGAGGAGCTATTGCTAATGCGCATGCGGAAGGAGCTATTGCTTATGCGACTGCACCAGGAGCTATTGCTAATGCGAATGCACGAGGAGCTAAAGCTTATGCAAATGCACCAGGAGCTATTGCTCATGCGAATGAAAATGGAGCGATTACTTATGCGAATAAACCAGGAGCTATTGCTTATGCGGATGTATCCGACACTAAAGCTTATGCGAATTTCCCAGGAGCTAAAGCTTATGCGAAGGCAAATGAAGCTCTCGCTTATGCGAATAAACCAGGAGCTCTCTCCTATGCGAATAAACCAGGAGCTAAAGCTTATGCAAATACAAATGGAGCTAAAGCTTATGCAAATACATCAAAAGCTATTGCTTATGCAAATGCACCAGGAGCTAAAGCTTATGCTACTGTACCAGGAGCTATTGCTTATTCGAATAAACCAGGAGCTATTGCTTATGCGAATGCAGATAGAGCTATTGCTTATGCTACTGTACCAGGAGCTCTCGCTATACCATTATGGTAGATGCTTCGGAAGCTTAGGTTAGAGGATATGTGAATTTGGCATATCTCTCACTTATTTAACGCCCCCCTTAGTGTCCTAAGG
>ERZ773031.440-NODE-440-length-22606-cov-6.528447_pt1 | contig 22606 bp, 33 predicted proteins | sample MGYA00511666_ERZ773031 | MGnify/ENA primary metagenome ERZ773031 (study PRJEB29015, sample SAMEA2738135) | human oral metagenome | biome: human oral; feature: human-associated habitat; material: saliva | place: China | collected 2250 ...
TAGGTGTTGGTTACAAAGAAAGTATTAATGAAGAAAAAGTAAAAGAAATAAATAAATTATTAGAAAAAATGGAAAAACATATCGAAAAAGTAACAGATATAGCATACGACAAGGGTGTAGACTTTGAGAATGAAAATTTTATACAGGCATATTTAGAATATGGATATTATGACGGCTGCATTGCAGCGGTAAACTTTGAAGATACTGCTGAAGGGCTAACAGCGGAAGTAGAGAGCGACCCTGAAAGCTGGTATGTTGAAAATTTATTAACAGATGATTATTTAGAAACTCTTGAATGTATGCAAGAAAATAAAAAAGTAAAAGCACTACAAGATAATCTAACAGAAAATATAGAACTAGCAAAAGGCTATTTGGAATATGCTCTAATGCGTCTAGGATATGAAATGGGGCTTGAACAAATAGTAGGACAAAGCTGGACACAGTCAAGTAAGCCTATAACGCTTGAAGATGTAAAAGAATATGAAACAGCAGAATACAAAAAAATCTTTGAGAAAATATAAAAAACCTCACATATAAAAAAACAATATAAGACTGTAAAAAATAATATGATACTATAAAAATCACGCAATACTAAAAAATAATATAATACGGCTACCACTGGCTGTATTATATTATTCACTAAATATAAAAAATTAAAACTAAAAGGAGAATAACAATGTTGAATAACGAACAAAAAGAAAATTTAAAAAGAGAATGTGAAAACATAAATAATAAAATATACGATAAGAAATTTTATGATATAGTATTCTAGTACCACGAAAACTTTTTAACTGAAAAACAAGTAAAAGATTTAATCGGCTTTGATAAAGTTACATTGGAAGGCAATATATTAAAGGCTGAAATAAAACCTATAAACACAACCTTGTCTTTAAATGTTGATGAACCTGTATCAATAAAGACAAATATTACAGGATTTGACGATTTAACATTAAAAGAAACTATTGAAGGCATAACAAAAATAATATTCATAAAAGAAGATAAGGCGCAAAAGAAATTTGGCGTAAGCAAGCACGATATACATATATTAACAAGAAACTATGTAAAATTAAATGCAGTTGCTGATATGATTGTTATAATGCTTCATAAGGCTTGTGGTATACATCTTGCAAAATATAATATGGGGATGTGGAAAAACTGGGATATGAACTAAAAACATATTGACAAAAAAGCAAATATGATGTATAATCACATTGTTTGATGAATTATTTTTGATGAATTATTCATCATAATATCCTCAATAATAAAATTATTATTAAAAAAATCTTTTTATTAACGGCAAAGTATTAAATACTTTGCTTTTTTTACTAAAAAAGTCTTGACATTTTATTTCAAGCGTGATAAAATTAAGATACCAAAAAATATAACATTGTCAAAAAACATTATAAAAAATTGTATGTGTATAAACACATACTTTTTTTTACTTTTTTACAAACAATTTTAAATCCTTTTTGAAAAGTTATAAAAAATATTGACATTTTATTTTAAGCATGATAAAATAAAAAAGCCATTAGAGATAACCTATCTAATTTGGGATGTGGAGATAAAGGCTCGTAGGGTATGAGAGATGTAGAAAGATAAAGGCTCGTAGGGTATGAGAGATGTAGAAAAGGCGACAAGCTGGTATGCGGAAAAATAGAAGCTGATGATAAGGCTTCTATTTTTATTATAGCCTAATAAATAATTGACAAATAAGTCTAAATAATATATAATAAAAAAGAAGTATAAATATCGCCATAAGAAGCAAGGAGATATGTGCAGAGCAGAAAAGCAGACATAGCTGTCTGCTTCTTTTTTATATAACCACTTGACAAAATTTAAGTGATGTGATATAAAATATAATAGATATTATATGTTAGTAACGGGAGGAAATATGAACTATACAATACAAATGCCGCTTATATTACAAATAATAGTTATAACAATAATCCTATTATCAGGAGCAGCTATGTTTGTGATAGAAAGTACAGAAAAACCATTAACCATAACAGAAAAAATAGTATATGCTATAGCAGGACTAGCCTTAATAGGTATCTTTTTTTTAATGGTTTTAAGCGCACAATAATATAATATTTCTAATAAAAATAAAGAAAGGAAGAACATATATGACTTCAATAGTGATACTGGAAATTATATTTGTAGGCGCTATATTAATATTATTTTTAACAGATGACCCAAATTTCGCAAGTTTAGTAGTAAATTCGTCATTAGTAATGGCAGCAATAATAGGACTATACATATTATTTGCAGAACCTACATTAAAATAAAACTCAAAAAAAATACACAATTAAGCAATATTATAAAAAAGGAGACGTGAAGCTATGACATTAATGTTAATAATAATCGGCATACTTATAGCAACAATATTAATGCTGCTGTTAAATGATAAATCAGTAAGCGAGCCAAAATTGACAAGTCTGATAGGCACAGCCATTGTAGTAATTGGAATAATGGCAATTCTATATATGTCAATTAAAACGCTTATGACAAAATAAGCAGTAAAATATATAAAATTAAAAAAAATACTGCAAAAAAAATAATAAAAAAAGGAGTTATAGTTATGGTATTAATATTTACGGCATACGGTATGCTCATAAGTGCAATATTTGTATTATTTTTAACGGATGACCCACATTTAGCAAGTTTAGTAGTAAATACATTATTGGTAATGGGAGAAATAATAGGAATAATAGGACTATATATATTATTGGCAGCACCTACATTAAAATAAAACTACAAATAATCGCCAATATATCCAAAATTAAAGAGTATTACAAAATATAATTAAAATGAAAGGAGTAGAATAAATGAATACAGCATTAACTATACAAAATATTTTAAAGTATATGACACCAGGAATAGTCATAAGCAGCATAATTTTTATATTTTTTGGAATAAAAATAATTGTAGACGGAATTAACAGAGCAACATCAAAGGAAAGCGCTGGCTGTGCAGCAATATCAGGAATTACCTTAATCATAATATCTGTTCTAATACTGGTTATGATTTTAAAATAAGACTAAAAACGTGAAAGGAAAGTAAAATAAGATGAAAAGTTTAACTACAATAAATATATTGGGCATAATTTTATTAATATTTGCAATTCCGATTAAATATGTAACAGTGTCAATAATGGCAATGGCTTTAATAGGAATGGGAGCTGGAATAATTGAAACATTAGTATTATATACAGAAAATGACGAAAAGGAAGGACAAATATTAATAATAGGGATAATATCTTTGACAGAAATACTAATCGGAACTTCAATAATAGAAGACGATATTATAAAGCACACAAATCTAAATACCAGCAATACAGTGATGTATGAATTTGTAACATCAATGCTTAAAGTTCCAGCTGGAACTGAAATTATATACCAGATTGGAATATTTTTAGGACTTGTTATATTTATAATTTCACTTGCAGGAATACTAAAAAAGAGAATAGAACTAAAACAAATGGAAAATCACTAAAAGAGCATAAACAAAATTATTAAAATCAAGAAATCAGTACAGTTTAAGATGTGCTGATTTTTTTAAATATGTAAAAATTCACAGCATAACAAATGGGAGGACAACATATAGCAAACAGCATATAGATATAAAGGCACAACAAAAACATTGTCAAACATCATTATCAGACATTTTAAAAAACTTCAAAAAAAGTATTGACATTTAATATAAAATATGATATTATATATAATGTAAATGGGATGTAAAAAGACTAATAAGGAGTGGTTAAAATGAGAAATTTCAAAGAAGCAGAGGAAATCAAGGACAAAATGCAGGATATTGAAAAAAATATGGCACAGACATTGAAAAAAATACAAAATCAGGAAATCAAAGGTCTTGAAGATTATGATGTTACAGCAATGTTCATAACCACAGTAGAACCTTATCTGAACGTCAATAACGAAAAATGCGTAAAATTAAACCTGTTTGACGGAAAAGAGGTCTTTTATGAGAAAAAAACAACTGGCAATAAAGGCGACCTTGGAGAAATTAAAGTGCTGATAAAAGAAGACGACTACCTTTTGACAGAGAACAGCATTTACTACTTTAAAGGGCTATCTTCTCAAATAAAGCCCATAGCGCTGGAATTATTAAAAGATTTTGACAAAATAGATATACTGCCGACACAGGCTGAAAATAAACAAATAAAAAGTCTTAAAGATATTTTTATAAAAGCTGTTTTAAAAAGAAACAAACATAAATAATACTAAAAACAAAAACACTTATAAACTCATAAATTAAAACTAAATTAAACCAGTAATCATCCTAGCACAACTAAAAGGTGCTGGGCTTTTTTTACACCCTTAGTAAAAACAATTTAAGAATAAAAATTTAAAATAGTTTAATAGCAAAAAAAGTCACAAAAGCTACAAAAAAGTGTTGACAAAAAAGTCAAAATATGATATTATATGTAATGTAAGGGGATAATAAAAAAAGGAGTTGATTAAGAAATGGAATATGCAAAGGGACTGGTGCAAGGAAGACACGAAATACCTGACGTTGCCGAGTACATCTTTGAAAACGCCCTTGACCCAGCGGACATAACTGGCATTAGAAGCCTTGCCAAAAAAAGCCTTGCATTTTTGTCTAAGGGGGACAAATTGACTGTATATGTTACTGGACTAACAGTTGCCCTTGTGGAAGTAATAAACATCTGCCACGAAAAAGGTGCAAGACTTACACTTATGCACTTTGACAGAAATAAAGGCACATATTTCCCACAGACAGTGCTGTAAATACAGAGTGCATAACTGCTAGACAAAGCAGGACTAAATAATAAATAAAAAAAAATAAAGGAGATAACCGCTATGCTAAGCCAAGCCGAAAGAAACCTGTTTAAAAAGGAAATCCAAAGTCTTCTAAAAGAGGACTACGACATGGAGTTCTACGAACCGCTGTTCAAGGAGTTCACGGACTACGATGTAGACGAAGCAATGATAAAGGAAATTATAAAAATAGACGCTGGAGACGTAAAAAGAAACACGTTCAGCCTTTGCAAAAGCAACTACAAGATAATGTTTTCAGTAAACAGTAAATTCTCGTTCAAGATAGAAAACCTTGATACAGGATATACACAAGACCTTTTGGAATTTGAGGAAACCTTGCAAAAAATGATAAGATTATCAAATAATCAAAAAAAGGTGCTGATAGACCTTGCACTCCAAATAAACTCAATAGCAAGTATGATGTATCTCATATACCTTAAGATACATACATTGCATATAGATAACTTCTCGCTTTGCATATGGAAAAACTTCGTGCATTAAAAACAAAAGCACTTAAGATGTAAAACCAAATTAATAAACTTGTCCTAAGCCTATAAGCGTCTGTGCATATAGGCTTTTTTATTTCCTGTGTAAGAAAAGCACTTGATATAACTAATGAATAATCCAAAATTAATATAAAATATATAAATACTCTGTAAAAAAGTGTTGACAAAAAAGTCAAAATATGATATAATATATACAGGAAAAGAAAAAGAGACTTATAAAAAGGCGGCGATTAAAAATGACAGAATTACAGTATTATCAAGAACTAGGTACAATTATAGGAAAAGAATTATCTAATATGCAGGAGACTGAAGTGCTAAACACATACGGCACAAATCTTCTGTACAGCGAGATAGAAGACCTTGCGGACTTCATACGTGGCACATACCAGGCAGACTATGACTATCAATTTACGGTTATGGGAGAAATACCTGAAAATGGCGAAGTTACTACGTTCAATGTAGACCTTAACGTAAACCTAAAAACTCTTAACTTTGAAATGCCTAAGATAGACAGATATTCAGACTACGTAAAGTCAGTAATAACTGATGTGATAGACTTTATCAAGTCTTTTGTGAGATTTATGCTTCAAAGGTTCACAAAAGAATTTATAGAACTTACAGAAAAATTTGCCGAAAAACTGAAAGAGCAAGGATATTACGTTGAGAATAAGAAAAACCTTGTAACAGCCGAAAAAAGCAATCTGCATATGTACATCTACTGGACTGACATTTGGGAGCGTGTGATGTTTGACAACTACCTTATCGGGTGGTTCGTACCTGTAAAGGCTTACAAGGATAAACCTTTAGACAAGGCTGTAATGGAAAAACAGGAAAAGGAAGTTACAGATGAGTTTGAAGATGTTGTAAAGCCTTATATGGATAAAATCATAACGCTTTACCTGAACCCAGTACAAATATAATTAATCACTCTAATTATATATAATGCCAGCATAATAAAATATGCTGGCTTTTTTATGCTTGACAATATGATAGAATAACGATGTTAATTGATTTCGGAATACGTGCCTTAGCACGTTTTTTTTTATAGTCAAAAACAATATATACGTATATATACTGTATATACAATGTATATACAAAACAATATAAATATAATGTAAATACGATATACATACGATATAGATAACAAAAGGCAAAAGCAAAGATGTATTCAGCATATATACAGCCTTTACAAAGGGGAACGAAAAAAAGCGTGATTTTACATGCTAAAATCAGGATTTCCAGCAAATTACATTAATTAGGCATAATCAAGGCATTAACAGGACATATCTAAAAATCTGAAAACCCCTGTGTAGGAAAAGCCCAAATAAGCCGATTTGAGAGCATAAAATTAAAGCAACATATAAAAATAAGCCTAACATCGGTTAAGCGTCTCAGAATTGACGTAAGGCACATTAAAAGTAAGAAATAGGACATATTGCAAGCAAAAAGCGTAAACAAAAATATTATCACAGTAAAATAAAAAAGGCTGACATAGTATCAGCCTAAAGTGGCAAAGCCTGTTATAATAACTTAATGAAAACCTTGTCAATTTTCAAGTTGTCAACTTCCCTTATGACATCGCTTAGCATACGGCAAGCGTCCTTTAAGTAAATATCAATAATTGCAGGTCTTCCTGCTTCAGTAACGACTTCAACCCCGTTCACGTTTGAATAGTAGGTGTATCTGTTGCCTGCAACCTTTTTTATGTAGTAGTCGCTTCCGTACTTAGAAAACCACTTGTCAAGGTCTGTATGCCTAAACACATAAGCCTTTGACGACGTCAAGCCCAGCAAGTCGTGCAAGTCCTTCTTGGAAAGCTCATAGAATGTGCCGTCCTTTACCTCCTTATATGAAAGCTCCTCTTTTAAGTAATATATAAATAAATGTCTATATTTATCACTTGCTGCGTCAAAATCGCTGTCAAATCTTTTAGCTTCATAAAATCTAATCATAATTAATCACTCCCTGTAAATCTTTTATCTTTATAATTAATTGTATCATATTTTATACAAAAAGTCAATTAATTTTAAATTAAAAATTGTGGTTTCAGATATAACTGACAAAATGCAGGAAAACAGAAAAAATATAAGCCATATCTGATAAAATACAAAAATCCCAAGGAAAATTCAGCCAGATTATTACAAAAATACAAGAAATAACATAAAAGCCTGAAATTATGTAAGCGATAATTGAAAATAAATATTGACTAATAATATAAAATATGCTATAATAATAGGGAAATGGGAAAGATGATAACCAATATTGAAAGGAAACTATTAAAATGAATACCGACAAATATATAGATGATAACGGCTATGTCCGTTATTACAAAGGAAAAAGGCTTGCCTATAACAAGGAGCTTTTCCCTAGGCATAAGGCTGAATGGACGCTTAATGAAATACGTGAGCTTGTAAATGCCAGACCGCAAATGAAATATGAGGACATTGGACTTATGCTGGAACGTACTCCTGACAGTTGCAGGCATAAGTATGCAAAGCTCAAGAAGTCCGCACTTCTTGAATTTTATAGAAACATATAATAAATACAGGAAATAAAATAAAAGCCATTGCAGAGTTGCCAAAAAAGCCCCTTAGTAAAAGCAGGACACATGGATAATTGCTTTGCTGGAACTATAAGAACCAAGTCATTTGCCATAGATAAGCCAAATCCGTGAAAATAATATAAAAATATTTTAAAAATAAGTGTTGACATATAATATAAAATATGCTATAATAATGGAGTAATGGGAAAGAAAATAATAACTAGGGAGTGATTAATTATGCTAAGACTTAATAAAAAAGGTAAGAAAGCAGTAAAAAAACTAGGAGTAGCAACAGCAATAATAGTAGGACTTTGCTTTGCTGGTACTATAAAAACAAAATCATTTGCCACAAGCAACACCAAAAAACATAATAGCAAGTCAGAATGTGAAATCATACAGACACCTGACTGGCTGGTTAGTTCTATGATTGAACAGCAAAACTTTAGCCTTGCTGTCAAGGTTCTAAAGGACAACGGCTTTGGGGAAAATGAAGACCTTGCGTATAAACTTGCAAACCTTGCAACAAGGGAGAGCTACGAGTACAAGAAATTTATAAAGGAAAACCCAAACGCATGGCAGACCCAAAGCGATGACGACAAGGACTACAAGTACGAAGACAACATACCGTTCTTGGCATACCCCAAAGGCACAAAGGACTGTGAAATGCCAAAGGAAGTATTTGAAAAGAAACTGGATGTCAAGTTGTTAAATATGATAGAAGCCGAAAGAAAAAAAGGTAAATCATTGTTATAAAATAAAAGACAGGCATATAAAAGCCTGTTTTTTTATTGCACCAAAAAAATGACATATCTTTGGCAAACATCGTATTCCTGCATACCTTGGTAAGAACAGTCTTTTTTATAGTGAAATTCTAACAGTTGTAGAAAGTCTATGCTTGCCCAAAGACGCTCCTAAATATTTTAAAGAATTTTATAATAAAAGTATTGACAAAGAATATAAAATATGATATACTGATAATGTAAAAGATAAAAAACTAAGAAAGAGGGTATAAAAAATGAAAAAAATGATTTTAATTGGAATTATGGCATTAAGCATGACGGGATATGCAAAAACAAATAAATGTGTGAACCTTAGAAAGCCTGACTGGTTCATACAGGAAGTAATGGACAAGCAGAACTTTAAATTAACGCTTTGGCACTTGGAGCGAAGCGGAATAAAGTATACGCAGACCGACGCAATAAACCTTGCAAACCTTGTAAGCAGGGAAAGCGACGAGTACAAGCGGTACGTAAAAAAGGACAAGACGTATTCAGGCACTCAAGGCTTTGAGGTGCTGCTGCAAGGTACACGTGCCTGCGGAATAAAAGCGGAAATATTTGAAAAAGGGGTCGACAGGGTAATCCTTGAAGACATCAACAAGCGTGTAAATGAACATCCTTTGGTACTGCACGATTAATAAAATAAACCTGAAATAACATAAAACTAAAGCCAGTATAACTAAATGCTGGCTTTTTCAGGCTTAACGATATATACTGGATTTAACCATTATATAATTTACACAATTATTATCGGACATCGAATATCAGACATAAAACATAAAAATAAAGCCAGCATTTAGATAAGCTGGCTTTTGTTATTGGTTTTATTGCCTTGCTTCATCTTCATATACATTAACTGCATACAAAATAAAGCTGAACAGTGCAAATGCTGCAACTGAGATAAGCTCATAAGTATCATAAGTAATGCCAAATCTTCGGTACATTGCAAGTTCAACAGGCATATCAAAAGGCATATAGTAGGAAGCCAAAATCATAAAAAGATTTAAGCCTGACGCCAAAGCTCCGATAAATACAATAAACTTTGCAAGGCGTAAAGCTATAGGCTTTCTATCATCGTGTACAAAATTATTATCGGACATCAAAATCAACTCCTTTGTCACAAAAAATAAGCAGCCAGGCTTAATATGTAAGAATTAGCGGCTGCTTTTTTAATATTTTACTTGTCATCAACATCATTGACTGTAAGGTCAATCTTCAATATGTCGCATACGGACTTAAGGTTAGCCACATACTCGTCAAGGTCATAAGGGCATGCGACAACCTGCGTACCTTTTGAGTTCATAGGAATATACAATACCTGGTTGCTACCTAGGTAGAACTTGTCAATGTTTTTGTCTATTGCGACGTTTGAAATCCTGATTGAAGCGCTAGGTTCAATTTCAGAATTGATTGTAAACACACGTGACTTTCTATGCACGTTAAATATAATTAAATTTTTCATTATTAAACACCTTCCTTCTTACTGTCATAGTTTCTAACGAACCCCTTGTTATTGTCAAAGAACTCGTCCTCAAAGTTGCGCTTAATCTTAGGGAAAAGCGTAAACGCAATGCCTGCGTGACCTTCAACGGAAACGCTTTCATTGTTTACAGGGTTACGACCTACCCTAGGCTTTCTGTATGAAGCGTGGAACTTACCCTGAGTAGCAAATCTAACCTCTCTATTATTGGCACATTCTTCCCAAATAATGTCAAAAATAATTTTTAATATACGTTCGGTGTCTGCAAGCGACAGTTCAACTTTTTTCAGTTCATTTGCCCTTGCGTTCACTTCCCTTATTAATTCGTTGTTGTCCATAAATAAAAGTCCTTTCCTTTTAAGATTTTTTAAAAAAGGCTGCTAAAAAATAATAAATTTTAAAGCAGCCGTAAAAAAATATTGTTACACTAATTTAATTAGAACTCCGTGTCAACGTACCCGTCAGCCGCACCGTTTTCATTTTCAGCCTTTTCAGCCTTCGCTTCGTCACGCTGAGCCTTAAGTTCTGCTTCCCGTCTTTCGTACCACGCTTCGTAGTCGTCAGCTCCAGCATACTCTGTTTCATCTACCACAGCAGCATTTGAGTTTGCAATTCTGCTTTCAACCCAATTCTTGAAATACTCAACCTGTGAAGCCGCAATCTCCTGATTTTCATCGTATTTATCTTGTGAAAATTCTCCAGTGTCCCTGTCAATATGACGTCTATGCTTTTTGCTTGCAAGATTTTTAATATGATGTTCGCAGATGTCATTTACAAAATCTTCTGTAAGGTATCTTAACGGAAGTGAATATGCACCGTCCTCTATTCCGTGCATTGCAAAAAGCTCCCTGTTCTTTGGAACGTCTAACAGGTTGTTGTTATATCCAAAGAAGCTGATGAAACTTTGAGAAGTTCTTAATAATTGTTGCTGGAAGTTTCTTTCAGATTTTAGAACGTCGCTTACTTTTTTACCGATAATTTCAAGCATAGTAGGAACTAATAAATAGTTTCTAGCGTTATCGCCTGACCCTAGATTTATGTTTGGAAATTCAGGTATTCTTGCCTGAACTTCTTTTATGATTTCATCAGGCAGTACCGAAAAGTTTTCTGTTGAAAACTGACCTACGTACGCAAGGTATGAGTTAGGCAAAGAGTTGCTTGTAAATAAACTTTTAATAAGTGCAACTACTAAATGCTGAGAGTATCTTTCGCTTTCAGGAATTGGTATCATATTGCCGTCGCACTCCATTTTTCCGTTAAAGCTGCTTCTGCTTGCAGCTTCCACTACAGTTGTAAAAACTCTTTCAAACTGCCCAAACGGAAATGCAAGAACCGACTGGTACTCTAAATTTGATTTCATCTCACCGAAGCTGCTCCAACGGATAAGCGCTGATAGCAAAGGTAAAGACAGCCCTTCCTTTTCTCCTAGCACATCTGTCAGAACTTTTACAAAGTCAATCTTCTGAGTTTTTTCATAGTCAATTTTAAATGAAGCGACCCTGTCAGTAGGACTTGGTAAAAATCCTTCGAGCTGACCGCTTTCCCTCAATTTGTAAATCAAGTCCTGCGGTCTGTTAATGTTTCTAGCCTTTGAGTATGGCAATGACTTTGCCACGTCTGCTTTAATAATTTTCATAAAATTTTCCTCCTAGTTTATGCCGAAGCCGTACTAATATGCCGAAGCCAGTTTTTTATGCCGAAGCCTTATTAATATGCCGAAGCCGTTTTAATTTTTAATATCTATTCTATCTATATTATACACGACATTCAAAAAAAAGTCAATACTAAAAGGGTTTAAATTTGAAAAAAAATTAGCGAAAAGCAGATGTAAAAAGTGAACTAAAAAAAGCCTTAAGCACAACCAAAAAAAGTATAAGTGCAAGGCTTTTATGAAGGTAAATTTTAATGACCTGTAGTGAAAAACTATGCTTCACGTCGCCACAAAATTTAATAAATGAGAATTACATTTTGCAACTTACAAAATGTGCAAAATATAATAGAATATGGACAAATCCATAATGAAATATTTTAGCTTGTCAACGAGATAATTATACCACAAAAAAGACAATAAATCAACAAAAAATTATGTGAGAAAAAGCAAACCATATTGCAGTAAAAAAGCAAATAAGTGTGAAATAAAAAAGCAGATAAGAATAAAGTAAAAAAGAAAACAAAAGTAAAGCAAAAAAGAAAATAATAATAAAGTATTTACGGTTTTATATACAGCATGAGTATAGATATATTTTGTATAGATATATTTTGTCAAAGGTAAAAAAAAACAAGGCGAAACATTAAAGCTCCGACTAAAAAAGAAAAACAAACTTAACCGCAAAGGCGATTAAATTTTAAGAAAAATTACAGTCAAAAATGACTACATCAATTTTAAGTATTGTAAAATTTCGCAACTAAATAATATCACAAAAAATTTAAAATGTCAAGGAAAAAATCATATAAAAAACGGCATATAAAAATCCTGAAGCAAGGATAAATATTTAATAAAATGTAAGACTAGATATTTAATAAAAGTCGGAAAAAAATTACACAAGTTCAGTCACAATTACTGAAAAAACAAAAGGCAATTAGTGAGAGAAATTTAGACTGGAAAAACAAAAAAGTACGGCACATAGAACATCAGTTCAATACATAATTAATGGAAAAAATAAAATGTAATAAGTGGGAGAAATTTAGATTGAAAATAGAAAAAAATAACGACATCTTGACAAACAATTTAATAGAAGATTGCTGGAAAAAAGAAGTGGTGTGACCGATAGGAATTTAGATTGGAAATAGAAAACAGCAAGGCTTAGCCTACGATAAATTTTAAGCGAAATCTTGCCGTGACTTGCTTCAAGCAAAGGCTAGCAAGACAATTAGAGAGTACACGTAAGCAACTAATGGAAATACAGCAAAAAGAATATGCTCGGACAGAAAAAAGTAAGAAAAAAAGACCTTAACGTTTATGAAATTTAATGAAATTTATGATAAATATTATATTGCAAGACTTATTCAGGAAAAAGGAGCATAAATATGAAAGAATGTGTGGAAAATAAAGTGTATATAAGCGGATTAATATTAAAAATAGTCTGCTTTTTTAAGGAAAACATATAGGAAACTTGAACAGATGAGCAAAGGAATACGAAAAAGAAACATCTAAGGTGGCTATTATACAATATACCCTTATAAATAGCCCCTAAAAACAGGTAAAAAGAGAGGGGTAATAAAAGGTTATATTTGACAACAAGGATAAAAGGAAGTATAATTAAATAGAATATATGAATATAAAGGAAAGGAGACGCTATGGAAATGAGATTTAGAAACATAATTGCAGCGATATGGCTTGTGATGAGCATAAGTATAGCGATAGGACTGGCGGCGTCCGTATGGGACAAAAAGCCTAAAGCAAAAAAGGCGAAGTATGATAAGGGGAAACGGTATACGATAAGGACAGTTGACAAGACATACTGCGTAGACAGCTACACGGTACGAAATGGAGTAGTGGAACTAAGAGAGGGGAAAAACGCAAAGCAGTATAACGAAGCGGACATAGAAATAGAAAAAGGCTGCGAGAAATAAAGGAGAAATACAATGAAGATAGACTTTAAGAAAATATGTAACATAAAATTATGGAAAAGCGAATGGGAAAAAGCGACAAACGAGCAGAAGATAGATGTATTAAGAATAGTCCGAACAGGCGTAATAGCAATACAAATGCTACAGCTTTTTGCAGGATTTTTTCTGATACACACAAAGATACTGGCGCTCATAATAGCAGGACTTACAATATACGAAATGTACATCATAGAAAAGGAATACAAGGCACAAAGAGTAAAGAAAAACCAAAGAAATATCTGCCAAGTTTTAAACTTGGTTATAGTCCTTCTGATGTACATGCTGTAAACTACACCCACGTGTAGAAGATGAAGACTTATTGCTATCGGCTGTTAAAATTTTTATTGACAAAAACATAACCGTATAGTATAATCTCAAATGACAAAAAATTTCAAATTATTACAAATTTCATGTTAAAGATTTTAGAAAATACCGTCTGATGTTACGTAGCATACAGGCGGCATTTTTATTTTTGAAAGAGTGAAAAATCTTAAGTGAAAAAAGATAAAAGTTGTCAAGCAGAACACAATATAAAACTTTGACATTTTACTGAAAATATGATACAATATAGGCAGAAAAACAAACAAACTTAACCAAAGGAGAAACATATTATGGAAAATAAAAAGAAAGCGGCAGAGGAACTAAAAGCATTAAAAACTAAACTAAGTTGTCTAGCAGAACACATATTTGACTGCGAAGATACATCAAGCCAAAACAACTTGGTAAGCATAATAGAAATGCTTGACAAAGTTGGAGAATATAAAAATCAAGAGACACAGGAAAAATATACGACATATAGAAGCGAAACAGGACGGAAATTTCAAGTAATTGAAAATGAAGCGGAGTTTCCAGGACTAGATGTAAAAGTAATAGAAATCTAAAAAAAATATAAAGTTCCAGCATAAAAAATGTGCTGGGATTTTTTATTTTGCAGAGTAAAAAAAAACTAAAATCGTAACAAAGTTTTTTTACAAAGGAAAAAATTATATATAATCAAAGCACATCACAAAAATAGTTACAGAAACTGTAAAAATACAGGCGAAAAATTATCATATAATTTGAAGCCAAGACACCAAATACATCAGGACATTGACATGCAATGTTATAAGCGAAATTTATAAAAAGATAGGTACAGAAAAGCGAACATTGTCATACAATGTGAGCGGGGCATTTTTAAATTTTTTTGGAAAAGTCACGGTCTAAAAAATAGCATAAAAAAATATCCTGCAACGATTAATCACAGGACATTTTTCTAAAATTTTATTTATTATCTAAATGTTTTTGGTACAAAGCGTTCATAATAGATTTTTCAAAATTTCTCTTGAAGTTTGCGATGTCAATAATTGGGTACGGCACATCAAGTTCGTAGTTTAATTTAACTGCGAAATAAATAATTATTTCATAAATTAAATTCAACGGAACTTGCGGACTGTCATACGGCAGGTCGCAATAAAAATCTCTCATACGGCTTACCGTAAACGAAGATATAAGCGACAAGTCACGGTGTACTAAACAGTTGACAGGCTTGTCATATTTAACTGACATCGGTTCGTAAAGTCTATTGATGTAGGCAGGAAAACGAGTGTTACCTGCCATTGACAAAGAGAGCAGGTGTGCTACTAATATGTCAAATCTTTTTTATACAGAAAAACAATTTTTTTTCAGATATAAAAAAGAAAAATGGCAGAATAAAAAATATAAAAAAATAGAAGCAGACTTTGCATAAATTTTTGTTACAAAGGGACACATATTGTGGTGACTAAAAAGATTAAGCGTCAGACAAAAGAGCGACCAGTTCTCATAGAAGTGGGAGCGGAAAAAGAAAAGAAAATTATATTAAAAAACATAAGGATTTGTCATACATATCCTGATTTTTTTGATATAATTTTTACATAAGTCCCGAGCATTTCTCATAGAAATGCGAGCGGCGATTTTTAGATTTTTTTGTGCTTAACAAAGAGCAGGTAAATCTAAACGGCAGGAATAAAAAAAGAGACAATCTTTTGGCTAAGACTGTCTCAATTTTTTATGATATTAACGTTCTTTCACAGTATCGTGATAAGTTCTAAGGCAACGGTCAAAGTCTGAATAACTAGGTATCAGGCTGTCACAGAAAAATAGGATAAATTCGTAAACAAAATTTGATACGGTCTTCTCAAAGTTATCAAACTCGAATACGTAATCTTGGATATTTTTCTGCAAATTATTTTCAGGATTTGTAGCACATAAGTATACAAAGTCCCTAAAAAATTCCTGTGGAAGTGTCAAGTCGACAAATCCACCGTAGTTGTAAATTCCGTTTATAAATTTACAATAATCATCAGCAGGAACTTGCTTTGCCAAGTCGCTCATATACTTGGCAAATCTAGCCGTTAAATTTATATCACGGACATCTTTAGTTGCCGCAAAGATGTCAAGCACAGGCTGAAGTATATCAAGCCCTCTTTTTCTAAGCTCGATGTTAAAACTTTCAACATCGGCAAAATTTCTAGTTGTCATAGTCATAGTAAATCTCTCCCAAATATTTGATTTCCCCCACCTCTCAATAATGATTATACCACATTTTATACAAAAGGTCAATACTTTTAAAAAATATTTTTGATATTTAATAAAATGTATTGACAAAAAATATAAAATATGGTATCATTAATAATGTAAGGGTATTCCATTCAAGCAAATGGAATTTCTCGCTTTAATATTTGATTTTACAAAAAGGACTGGGTATACACGGTATTCAGTCCTTTTTAAAATATCAAAAAATTTTAATATTAAGTATTGACATTTGATATAAAATGTTATATAATTAATATTGGAAATCAAATATCAAAGGAGAAAAAAATATGAAAAACTTAAACTTAGAATGTGAAAAAATTGCAAAGATGTGTGAAGCATTAAAATGCGACACATCAGATACACAATTAGAAAATACAATATTGGAAAGCATAAGCGAAATAAACCAATACTGCATAGAATACAGAACTCTGCCAAATAAAGCAGAGACAACAAAAATTAAAACAGTCGGCAAACTGTTACCAAAATGCAATAAAGCACTAGCCAAACAGTTTGTCAGATTTGGATTAATCGAGCATAGCATAAACATATATAAAGCAAGTTGAAAAAAATAAAGCGAGTATGTAAGATACTTGCTTTTTTTATTTGCCAAGCAATGCGGAACAGTCCGCCAAACATTGTATAAATGCACATATTTTAGCGATTTGTAAAAATTTTTGAAAAAAAACTTAAAATTTTTGTAAAAAAGTGTTGACAAAAAAGTCAAAATATGATATTATATATAATGTCAGGGGGGTTGACAAAGAGGGGGTTGCGAGGAAAATCAAATATTAAGGAGCGTGGCGGATATGCTAAACACAGTAACAATTTTTGGGAGATTAGTTAAGGAAGTAGAAACAAAACAATTTGGAAATAAACAAGTAATACAAGGTACAATTGCTTGTCAAAAGGATAAAGACAACTGTAACTTCATCCCATTTAAGGCTTGGGATAAAGTGGCAGGAGTAATAGAAAAATATGTATCAAAAGGAGACAGATTTATCATTAACGGCTCATTGGAAGTATACAACTATACTGACAAGAGCGGAAACAAGACAAGTTTCACTTACGTGAACGTTAAAACCGTAGAACTTGTTGAAAGCAAAAAAACAAATAACACAGTAGAAGACGATGACAACGATGTAGATGTACCATTTTAACATTTTAAATAAATAACAATTAAGCCAGTCGGTAAAACGATTGGCTTTTTTTATTGCGCAAACTAGCCACATCGAAGGACAAGGCTCAATCGTATAAAAAACATATACATCCACGAAGTTGCGAAACGTAAAAAAAGCCCAAAGGAAAACCCCTTAAAAACTTGTTTTACACAGGGAAGCGTAACTGTGTGCGAAATGTACAATAAAATGTACAGCAGATATATTGGAAGCGGTAAATAAAAGCGCAGAATAAAGCCGTAAGAATGTGCGTGAAAAAACTATATTGTCATACAATATAATTTTTTTGCGTGCAGTCTTATGGATTTATCACGGAGCATTAAAGAAAGGAAAATACACGAAATTTATCATATAAATTGCGTGGATTTTCTCACATTTTTGGCGGCACATTTATTAAAATAAAATTAAAAAAACACTATGAAACTAAAGTTGTTAAAATAAGATTAAAAAGGTTGAGCGACCAAAAAACAAAAAATTAGTGGCTAATCACCACTAATTACTTATTAATTTAAAATTAATAATTAAGTATTTCTTCTTCAAATTTCTTATCTTGCAGAATTGCTTTTAGTTTTGCAAGCATTTCTGTATCTGTGAAAATAAAATCATCATCATCACAGTCAAAAAATTCAAATGTTCTGATTATAAATATAAGATATGTTGAATAAAACTCTTCAACGAAGTTATATACTTTATCAGAAGATGTTTCACCAGAATAGGTAAATATGTAAATACGTTCATCATTTATTTCTTCGATATTTTCAAGCATTTCAAACATCTTAACGGCTGTTAAGCTGTCAGCTTGCTGCTTGATAAACTTTTTCCAGTATGGACTTGTTTCAAAGTCTTCCACCATTTCCCTATCATAATTATAAAAACTTGGAGTTTTTATAATTTTTTCCAACACTTCGGTCAATTGTTCTATTTCCTGTTTAAAAGTTTTCATAGGCATACTCTCCTTTAATTTTATATCATATAATATATAATAGCATATTTTGACTATTTTGTCAAGATATGATATTGCAAAAATTTTTGTAAAATATTTAAAATATTTAAAAAATTTGTATAAAAAGTGTTGACATATTAGTCAAAATATGATATTATATATAGTGTCAAGGGGGGTTAATCGAGACATAAGGGGGTATTTGAGGAAAAAATCAAATATCTAGGAGGAAGTAAAAATGGGAAAATGGAAAAACTTTAAAGCAAGAGTAAAAGAGGAAGTAGAAACATTATGGAAACCAGTTGTGGTAAGTACAGTAATAGCCTTTACATTAATCGGTGTGGCAAAAGGAATTAAGGCGGCTAGTAAAGCCGTTGACAATGCTTATAAAAACTTTAAGCAAGTCGAAAAAACATTAAACAAAAACAATGCAAAACCAAAGTTCTTAGACCGTGCCGTAGATAAGCCTACGTATACAGTAAGAAAACCTGACTGGTACGTAAGGGAGAGCATGGAAAAACAAAACTTGTGGCTTACATACGTATATGCAATCCGTTACGGTGTAAACATAAATAGTGAACAGTTAGAACGTTTAGCCAACTTAGTAACTCGTGAAAGTTACGAGTATAAAGTGACTGTGAGAAACTATCCGAAGTCTTGGCAAACAACTGACCCTAAAAATGATGTTCCATTTGAAACTGTGCCAGTCGGTACAGTAGCAAACGGAATACCAAAGGAAATATTTGACAAAAAAATCGACATTTTAATATTAGCCGATATTAATAGCCGTGTAATAGACCGAGATAAAAACGGTTGGTTAGTCCTACACGACTAGCCGACTGTAAAAGTCATTGTGAAAGCATTAGAGCCGACACAATGGCTTTTTTTTTATTTACTGCAAGTTGTTTCTTTATTAATGTAAATTTAATATAAATCGAGCGAAAAAAACTTCGTTTACACAGGGAAAGAAGTATCCCTTTGTAATAAAAACTTCAATAGAGATACATCAAAACCTGTAATGAGATAACGAAGCGAGCGTAAAGAAATTATCATATAATTTTAGCGAGCTGCGAACGAAATTCTCATAGAATGTAGTAAGTAAAAAAACTTGTATATACAAATATAATATATGAAAGTGTCGGAATAAAAAAGTAAAATATTATAAAATTTATTTAAAACAAATGTTGACTAATTAGTAAAAATATGCTATACTATATAAGTAAAGTGAAGGACAAAAGGAGTGATAATATGAATACAGTTACATATATAGACAAAGACAGAGACATCGAAATAGTCTTTGATAAAAAGACTAGGGAGATAATCTCGTGGTCTATGCCCTTGTCATATTGGGAAGACAACGAGATTGAGGAGGAGTTCTGTTATGCAAGACTAGCAGTCTTCGGATAGGAGAACTCGCCCAGTCTCTGTCGGACAATTAACTATAATGTAGCGAGGGGGCTACGGACTGCCGTAGAAAACGGCACTGGGAACATTACTTAGCACCGACTAAGTAAAGGCAGTACCAAGTGCTAAGGGTAGACCGTCCTCCAAGTGAGCAACTCGCCGCAGGGAGTGGCTCTAAGACCGCAAAAGGTCTGCTACACAAAGAAGCCTAAGTGTCAATGAAAGGCATAAGGTGAGCGGTCTGCGGAAAATTCCCAGCACGAAAGTGAGTGTTGCTAAGTTGTAGACTTTTCACCTGCGGCTTAGCAAGTGACGAGTGGGAGCAAGAAAGTATGACAGGACTAGAGGACTTTCTTGGCTGACGATGTGAGCGGTACAACCTGCCCCTTTGTGGAGACCGCAGTCCTAAAAGAGGGGGAGCATATCAATCTTTCTGTGGAAGTTGATGTGCTTTGGGGGAGCAAGTCGGGTCTGCTCTCCCACATCAAAGACATCTTGAAATAACAGGTGTCTTTTTTAATTTCCTGCGTAAAAGTATTAAAATTAAATTAAAATTAACGGTCACGAAAAAGGTCACGAAAGACATTGCGTACTCAGGTAAAAATTTATCAAGCATAACCAACTATAGAAAGATAACAAAAAAGCCAGCATGAAGCACGGAGCATTGGCATGCAATGTGCAAAAAGATTATCATATAATCCATGAAAAAAGCCGAGAAGTGAGAAATTATTATATAATTTTGAAACTTCAAGGGCTAAAGGCGAACGATTAATCGAGACAAAAGCGACAGTTTCATAACTGGAGTGTATATTTTCCTTCCCACACTTCAATATGAGTGGAGAAAAACGATGTGAATACGCAGTATGAACATCATTTCTCACGAAAAGCCGAACACCAAGCGGAGCGTTGCAAAAAGGCGTCGCAGACAGATTATGAAAAACAAGTTAAATAAAAAAGAGTTGACTAATTAGATAAAATATGATATAATAAGGTATATAAAAAGCATATAAAAAAGAAAGAGGTATAAGAATATGGAAACAAAAGTTGAAGCAAAAATCACTCTAGGAAAAACAAGAGGAGAAAAAAATACAGAAAGAAGCATTTACATAAAAGCAACAATAAAAGAAGATGTGATTATAATTAAACATAAGCACATCATAATAGAAGCATTAGGAAAATTTAATACAAAAGAAACAGAAGATGTAATAATGGCAGAATTAAAAAATATAATAACAGAATTAAAGAAAAAGCCTAGAGATTACATAAACATAGTAGAACTACTAGAAAAATTAATTAATAATATATCTAAGAACCAGGATATAAGACAGATAATAATAAGCACAGGAAAATATATAAACTTTATATACTGCATAACAACATTCATGGATATATTTAGAAAGCAAGATAAACAAATTGATATTGAGATTGACTATAACCACCCAATATCACATAAATGGTTTGTATTGAGAGGTAAGCACAAAATATATATGGAGCATAATTTAGTTATAGTAAGAGAGGAGGCTGTATCTTCGTATACACCACTAAAAGAAATTTATTACGACAGAATAAACGAAGTTAGGGACAACTTCGAGGAAATTCTGGAAGCAATACAGTAAGAAAAATCATTACGAAAATCAGTCTTAACAGGCTGATTTTTATATGGAAAAGCATACTTATGTAGGCTTGACAAGATGTGGTGTTTCTAACAGCACATCGCAAAAAGGCGTTTGCTTTTATAAAGCAATAAGCCTAGCGGGAATGTAATGAGCGCTCTTCTTTTACTTCCCACACTTCAATATGAGTGGAGAAAAATGATAGGAATACGAAGTATGAACATCATTTCTCACGAAAAGTCAAACACTAAGCGGAGCGTTACAGTAAAGCGTCGCAGACAGATTATGAAAACAAATAATAAAATTTGACATTTTAGATAAAATGTGATAAAATAATATTAGAAAATAGAAACAAGGGAGTGATTAATTATGAGATACACAATTTGCAGAAAAGGATTTGAAGGGCAAATATTCGACAGCACATTCAGTAAGATGATAACATTTGAAATTGATGATAAAAAATGTATCTTTAAGACTTTGAACTACATCAGCGGAGAAACAGCAGTTAAAAAAACAAAAGTTGAAATTGCAGGTACATTTGACAAGTTTAAAACAATTGTAGAAATTGAAGACCGCATTGATAAAAATTTTAAATTAGACAATACCGAAGAAATAGACATTATTAAAGCATTTGTGGAGTACCTCGCCAAATCGCAAGAAATTAGTCAAGTAATTGTAACTCTTGACAGCAGCGAAGACTTCAACAAGCAAGTAGCAAAATTTAAAAGCATAAAAGATAAAAAAATCAGCATAGAAATTCAGCAGACAACAAGCCTTGATGAAAGAAACTGCACAATTGGAACTGACAAGAACAGAAATGGTTTTGTATATTACAGGGAAAACAACATCGCAATACATAAGAATGAACTATGCACAGTAGTTCAAACATTAGGATTTGCAGGATATATACAGATGAAAAAAACAATGGAACACTTTGAACAAATAACAGAAAATATATAGATAGTACAAGTCAGCCGTAACAGGCTGATTTTTTTTGTTACAGAAAAATACAACCTTGTATTACAAAAAGGGACAAATATTGTCCTTAGTAAAAAGAAGTTTTAAGTTTTTAATATTTAACTGTAAATGGCTCTAGGAAGCTCAAGGCTGCAAAGAAATGACAAACAAGGTATAAAATATCAAAAAATGAAAAAATGAGCGTGTATGGGCTTAAAATATAAAAATTTAATATATAATTTAAATTCGGTT
>ERZ773031.443-NODE-443-length-22490-cov-13.785558_pt1 | contig 22490 bp, 18 predicted proteins | sample MGYA00511666_ERZ773031 | MGnify/ENA primary metagenome ERZ773031 (study PRJEB29015, sample SAMEA2738135) | human oral metagenome | biome: human oral; feature: human-associated habitat; material: saliva | place: China | collected 2250 ...
ATACGCACAACATCTTGGTTAGAAAGTGGCGCATGGTCTTGAATATATTTCTTCAAGTCCGAACCATCCACGTACTCCATCACCAAGAACTGCTGGCCGTCTTCTTCGCCAATGTCTCGGATTGCAACGATATTGGGATGACTGAGTTCTGCCATGGCACGTGCTTCACGCTGGAAACGTGCCACAGCTACCTGATCGGTTTGATAATTAGTACGAAGCACCTTAATGGCCACTTTCTCATTATCCAAGATCAGGTCATTAGCCAGATAAACATCCGCCATACCACCACGTCCGATAGCTTTAAGGATTCGATAACGTCCAGCAAACAATTTGCCAACTTGGATCATTATCCTTCCTCACTTTCTACTTTAACGAGGGCAACGGTAATATTGTCAAAACCACCTGCCTCATTTGCAGCGGCTACTAGACGACTGGTTTTTTCTTCAAGGAAACCAGGACTGTTAACAATATGAACAATCTGTTCGGTTGAAATCATGTTAGTTAGGCCGTCTGAATTAGCCAGAATATAGTCTCCTGGTTCCAATTGTTGGACACCAAGATCAGCTTCAATTGGAGCGGCCTGCCCTACAGATTGTGTAATAATATTACGTTGTGGATGAACAGCTGCTTCCTCTTTTGTCAATTGACCAGCCTTAATCAGAGCATTGACCAAAGAGTGGTCATTCGTCAATTGCTTATACTCACCATTACGGATAAGGGCAATACGTGAATCTCCAACATGAGCAAAAATCACAGCGTTATCAACAAAGGCAAGAACCTCAATAGTTGTTCCCATTCCCTTATATTCTTCGTTTTGGCCAAGTTCATAGATTTTACGATTTTCTGCATCAATGGCAGCAATCATCCAGTCACGAATTTGACTCAACTCACGAAAATCAGTGTTAATCCAGTCACGACCAAGGTCAGTCACTGACATCTCACTGGCAATATTTCCAGCACGGTGTCCACCCATTCCATCTGCAACAACGACAAGGGTAACACCAGCTTGGTTGACAAATTTATTAACAAAATCTTGGTTGTTTGACCGTTTTTGGCCAATGTCCGTTAATAATGATATTTCCATAGTTTTCTTTCTGACTTGCGTCAGCATTTCCTCCTCTGCAACCCTAAGCTTTTTTACGCAACTGTGCGATGAAAAAACCATCAGTTAGATACTGTTCGGGGGTAATTGCCAAACAGCCATTGACCACGATGTCTTTACATGGATGGTCTAAGGCAACTTGCTCAAAATCAGGATGGATCTCAAGAAAGGCTTGAATCACCTCTTGATTTTCTTCTGCTATGATGGTGCAAGTACTATATGTTATTATACCACCTTTTCGTAGGGTTTGACAAACGCTGGATAGGATATCCAACTGCACAGCCTTAAGGGACTCAAAGTCTTGGAGGTCCTTGTTATATTTGATGTCAGGTTTCCGACGAATGAGTCCAATCCCTGAACAAGGAGCATCCACTAAAATCTTGTCAAAACTATCAGCCGGAAAGACTTGATGTACCTGACTAGCATCCAATTTCTGTGTCTTAACCTTATCAGCTAGGCCAAGACGCTGTGCATTTTCTTCGATAAGGGCAAGCTTATGATCATAGAGGTCAAGCGCCGTCACATGTCCACTCGTCAAATAAGAGGCCATATGTACCGTCTTACCACCAGGTGCCGCACAGGCATCCAGGATTTCTTCCTCACCTAGAATCCCTAAAGTTGGTGCAACCAGTTGACTGGTCTCATCCTGAATGGTCAATAATCCCTCTTTAAAATAATCTGTCCCAGCAAAGTAACCTGAAGACTTAACAAGCCCGACTGGTGATAGGACTGAACGATCAGCCCCAGTGGTCTCCGCTATCTCTTTCAAACGTGACGCATCCGTTACACGCACACTAGCCTTATTTCTCACAAAGAGGCTTTGGAAAATAGCAAGGGCACGGTCTTCCCCGTACTGGTCGATAAGTTTTTTAACCAACCATACAGGTAGAGAATACTGAACGGAATAGCGTTTATTGACACGTTTAATCTTGCTTGGATCTGGCAAAGGCTGGCTAGATAGTTTACGAAGAACCGCATTTACCAGCTTCTCGGCACCCTTTTTATTGCCACGATTTTTGGCAATAGCAACAGCATCGTTAACTACTGCATGGGCTGGAATCTTATCTAAATAGGCTAGCTGATAGAGACTTAAGAGCAAGAGGTCATAAACCCAAGGTTCAAGCTTATCACGGTCCTCAATAACATGGGCTAGAATCCACTCCAAAGTAATCTTATGAGCCACGGTCCCATAGACAATCTCCGTCACTAAGGCCTTGTCCTTATCTGTCAGCTGCGACTTGCTCAGATGTGCATTGAGAGCAATATTTGAGTAAGCCCCTTCCTGGAAGACTTCTTCTAAGACTGCAAGTGCCTGTCCACGAGCTGTTTTTTTCCAATCATTGGCCAAATGCATCACCTACTTCAAGATTGCGTCCGACCCCATTAAGGAAATCAGCAATAGCCATACGAGGTTTTCCAGCAGGTTGAACTGTCTTAAGCGAAATAGCTCCTTGGCCAGTCGCAACTACCAAACTCTTCTTGGTTTTTTCAATAATATGACCAGCCTGTCCTTGACCTTCTGCCAAATCCGCTTCATAAATTTTGAAACGTTTGCCATCAAGCAAGGTATGGGCCACAGGCCATGGGTACATACCACGGATTTGATTGAAGATGTCACGAGCCGGCTTATTCCAATCAAGGCGCTCCTCTTCTGGGCTAATATTTGGCGAAAACGTTACCTGACTAGCATCTTGAGGAACAGGCTTGATTTCTCCAGCGATATAGGCAGGCAAAGTTTCAAGCAAGAGGTCACGACCCAAGACTGCCAATTTTTCAAACATGGTACCAACATTATCCTCGTCAAGAATTGGCAAGGCCTTTTGGCTAACCATGTCACCAGCATCCATTTCCTTGACCATCTCCATAATCGTCACACCTGCTTCTGCATCACCATTAATAATGGCATAGTGGATAGGTGCCCCACCACGGTATTTGGGCAAGAGTGAAGCGTGGACATTCACTGCAAAATCCATGCTATCAAGCAACTTGCTTGGCAAGAATTGTCCATAAGCCGCAGTAACAATTCCATCAGCACCAATTGACATAAGTTGCGCCATTTCTTCAGAACCTGACAACTTTTCAGGTTGATAAATTGGCAAGTCATGCGCCAAGGCTACTTCCTTGACCGGTGTCATGCGGATTTCTTTTTTACGGCCGACAGCACGGTCTGGTTGCGTCACCACAGCGACAATATCATAACGTTCATCGGTCAAAAGTCCTTCCAGCACTGTCGCTGAAAAGGCAGGCGTTCCCATAAATACTAATTTTGTCATATTCTTCCTTTTCTAGATTAGGTAAAATTCTGAGGTTCATGATCAATAATCAAACGCAGGTCCTTGTTCTCAGGCTCCTGAGTCATGTCAAGGACCCTATTAAGCGTTTCTTCCAAGTTATCCTCAAAACGGTATTTGATAATAATCTGATAATGATAAAGGTTATGTGTTCGGGCAATTGGCTTAGGCGTAGGCCCTAGGAAGGTCACCTTGTCTGACAGGTGCTCTCTTAAATAAGCCATAACCTCATAGCTCTTGCGAACCACAAACTCTTCATCCTTGTGAGAAAGCGTAATCCCTACCGTATAGAAATAAGGCGGATAGGCCAACTGACGTCGAATCCCCATTTCATAAGCGTAGAAACCTTCATAATCCTGTTGCTGTGCAAACCGAATGGCATAATGACTAGGATTATAGGTTTGAATAATAACTTCCCCTTCCTTGTCAGCACGACCAGCACGACCAGCCACCTGAGTCAACAGTTGGAAGGTACGCTCAGCTGAACGAAAATCTGGTAAATTTAGCGACGTATCTGCATTCAAGACCCCTACCAAGGTAACATTTGGAAAATCCAAGCCCTTGGCAATCATCTGGGTTCCGAGCAAAATATCGGCCTTACCACTTCCAAAGGTCTCCAAAAGTTTCTCGTGAGCCCCTTTCTTACGTGTCGTATCAACATCCATACGAATCACTTTGGCTTCTGGCAAAAGTTCCGTCAATTGGTCATAAGCCTTCTGTGTCCCAGTCCCATAATAGCGAATCTGACGGCTCTGACAGTTAGGACAGACATGTGGTATTGCTTTTTGAAAATCACAATAGTGGCAATTCATGGTCTTAGTATCCATGTGCAAGGTCAATGAAATATCACAGTTGGGACAATCATCCACATAGCCACAGTCACGACACATGACAAAAGAGGAATAGCCACGACGGTTCAACATTAGCACGACTTGTTCCTTACGTGCCAAGCGTTCTCGGATTTTCTCTAAGAGAGGTGGCGTAAAATCACTAGCCTCTTGACGGCCCACAAAATCCTTAAAGTCCACCACTTCCACCTGAGGAATTTTGGCATTAGGATTAGCCCTCTGACTCAACTCAAGAAAATGGTATACCCCTTTCTGAGCTCTCGCCCGTGTCTCAATAGAGGGTGTTGCTGAACCAAGAACAAGCACAGCTCCATGACTCTTAGCCCTAAGCAAGGCCACATCTCTAGCATGGTAGCGAGGATTAGACTCCTGCTTATAAGTAGCCTCATGTTCCTCATCGATAATGATCGCGCCGATATTGTCCAAGGGAGCGAAGATCGCCGAACGTGCTCCTACCACAACCTTGGCCTGGCCAGATCTAACCTTACGCCACTCGTCAAATTTCTCACCGTCTGACAAGCCTGAATGCATAATCGCCACCAAGTCACCAAAACGTGAAATGAAACGATTGGTCATTTGGGGCGTCAGGGAAATTTCTGGCACTAAGACAATAGCCGTTTTCCCCATGGCCAAGGTCCTCTCGATAAGATGCAGATAAACTTCGGTCTTACCTGATCCCGTCACTCCTTCCAATAAGAAAGGTTTGCCACCTTGTCCGATTTGACGCGTCATTTCTTCAACAGCGTGCGCCTGTTGAGCATTAAGCTCAAGAAAATCCGTCTTTTCTACCTTTTCAAAGTAGCTGTCGGCACGATTGACCTCAACTTCAGTGATGACCAAGGCATCAGCTTCGATGAAAAACTTAACCACATCTCGTGAAAAAAGCTTGTGGAGGTCTGCCACCTTCCCTGACTCACTCTTCTCGAGCAAGAAGTCTCGCATCTCCAAACGCCTCTTAGCCCGTTGCGAAATAGCCAAAGTCTCAAGAATGCCCTTTTGAACACTATAGTGCTTCTCAGTCTTGATGTTCTGCTTATCCTTAGCAAGGTAATCAACCGTTACACGTCCAGACTGGACCAGACGAGGAATGGCTTGACGCTGCTCCTCTGACAACTGCGAGAAAAGAACATGATCCTGCCCCTGAAGAAAAGTCTGTTTATCCTCTTCACCTAGTTTATCAGTCGCCATGATAACCTTATCGTACTGGGAATTAAGGAGACCAGGTAGCATTGACTTCAAGATGGAAATCTTATAGGAAAAGACCGTATGTCGCATCTGATCAGCCAAGTCCAGTTGATCCTGATTAAGGACTGGCTCATAATCTAAAAGCTCAGCAATAGGTTTTAATTCAGGAAAGTCTCTTAAATCCTCCTGCTCCTCTAAGCCAATAACAAAGCCTTGCAATAGACGATTTCCTTTACCGAAAGGTACATGCACTCGCATACCAAGGGCAATTTGATCTTGCATAGCTTCAGGGATAAGGTAACTATAAGGTCTGTCCGTCTGCATCAGAGGAACGTCTACAATAATTTGTGCTACTAAAACCATAAGTCTCCTCCTATCATTTCCTTAAGACCAGTATCATACAAGCTCAAGAAAAGCTGAGCTCTTGATTATCATCATAAAGAAGGAAGCTGAGACACTATGCCTCAGCTCCCCTCTCCTCATAAACCAAAGCATGACTTTGATTTTAGATTTTATCGCCTTCTTCTTTTTCTTTAGCGATTTGTTCTTTGATTTTACGTTCTTCTTCCTCAGCAGCAAGACGTGCTTGGATCACTTTCAAACGTGCCAATTCACGTTTAGATTCTGGATCTGGGTGAATAGTCACATTACCAGTTTCAATTTCTTCAAGGGCTTGAAGGGTTGGTTTTACTGACGTAAACTCTTGAGTTGGTTCAGCACCAGCGGCCAATTCGTGGGCGCGTTTTGCTTGCAAAATAACCAATGAATATTTTGAAGGCACTTTATCCAAAAGTTTGTCAATAGAGGGTTTCAACATCATAATTCTATACCTATTTCTAATTTATTTATCTGATAATTTCTTTTCAGAAATCATATTACGATAGCGGCCAATCACACGGTCAACTCGGAAGTGTTCTGCTTCAATAACACGTTTGACGCGTTCAGCAGCCAAAGGCACTTCGTCATTAACAATGGCATAATCGTATTCGCTCATGAGAGCAATTTCTTCACGCGCACGCTCGATACGTTGAGCAATAACTTCCTCAGAATCTGTCCCACGACCAATCAAACGTTCTTGAAGCTCGTTCAAATCCGGTGGTGTCAAAAAGATGAAGACAGCATCTGGGACCTTTTTCTTAACCTGAAGGGCACCTTGAACCTCGATTTCAAGGAAAACATCAATACCTTTATCCAAGGTTTCATTGACATAAGTCAAAGGTGTTCCGTAGTAGTTACCTACATACTCAGCATATTCCAACATTTGACCATTACGAATAAGTTCTTCAAATTCCTCACGCGAACGGAAGAAATAATCCTTCCCATCAACTTCACCAGGACGTTGAGCACGTGTGGTCATTGATACTGAGTATTCAAATTTGTGGTCAGGTGTTGAAAAAATCTCCTGACGAACAGTTCCTTTTCCGACACCAGAAGGCCCTGAAAAAACAATCAAAAGTCCACGTTCAGACATGTCTTCTCCTTAAACTAAGATTAAAAATCTTCTTATGACTCACCTTAAAAAAGAGAAAGCAATCATCTCTTTTTACGGCTTAGGGGTTGTTCAGTGATTAAGTTACAGCTCACTTTTCAGAGCATGCGTTTTTCCTTACTATTTTACCAATAAAAGTGACTTTTTTCAAGGTGAGGGCACCATTAAAAAGAGTGAATTCCTTTTCCCAGTACTCACTCTTTTTAAACACTCTTTTAAACCAAACCAGTCAAGAGACCTTGCATGAATTCTTCTGAATGGAACTCACCGATATCATCAATTTTCTCACCAAAACCAATTAACTTCACTGGAATATCCAACTCTTGACGAATGGCCAGAACCACACCACCCTTGGCACTACCATCCAACTTAGTCAAGACAAGGCCTGTAAGAGGTGTGATTTTTGAAAATTCCTTGGCCTGACTAAGGGCATTTTGACCTGTTGAGGCATCCAAGGCCAAGAGGGTTTCATGAGGTGCTTCTGGAACCACACGTTTGATAATACGACCAATCTTTTCAAGCTCTGCCATAAGATTGTCTTTATTTTGCAAACGTCCCGCAGTATCAATCATAAGGACGTCAACTCCTTCAGCAAGGGCCTTTTCCATACCGTCAAAGACCACTGAAGCTGGGTCAGCCTTCTCAGCACCAGTCACTACTGGCACATCAACACGACGCCCCCACTCAACCAACTGAGCGACAGCTCCCGCACGGAAGGTATCAGCAGCTACCAACATAACCTTTTTGCCTTCTTGTTTGTATTTATGCGCCAACTTACCGATAGACGTTGTCTTACCAACCCCGTTGACACCAACGAAAAGCATGACTGTCAAACCATCTTGGAAATTAATCTGCTCCTTATAGACGTCATCCTTCTCGTAAATGTCCACAAGTTTTTCGATAATCAAGCGTTGCAAATCTTCAGTCTTTTTGACATTTTCAAGGCGAGCTTCATAACGTAAGTCTTCCGTTAATTGCGTTGCAACATTAACACCCACATCGGAAAGAATCAGCATTTCTTCCAATTCTTCGAAGAACTCCTCATCAACACGACGGAAATTCGCAAAGAATTCATTCAAGCGAGCAGCAAAACCAGTACGCGTCTTCTTGAGGGTACGGTTATATTTTTCTTGTTCTGTTTCAGTTTTTGAAGCCTGAACTTCTTTAGGTTTTTCCTCAACTTTACGGGTTTGAACAGCCTCAAAAGTAACCGTTTCACCTTTTTCTGCAGCAGCAGCTACTTGAGCCTTCTTAGCATAGTAATCAGCCATGACATCCGCAAAGTGGTTATCCACAGCAACTTGACTTTCTTCTGACTCTGAAACGCCTTCTGCTTCGCTTGAAGCCTGATTATCAACAGAACGGTCTTCGTCAGACACTGCTTCACTTTCTTCTGTCACAGTAGAATCACTAGATTCAACAGATTCTGTAGACAAAATCTCTTCTACTTGAGTCTCTGACTCACTGAGCTGTTCTGTTTGACTCTCGCTTATCCCTTCACTTGTTGACAAGTCTTGATTATCAAGAGCCTCAGTTTCTGAAATTTCCTGATTTGCTACAGTTTCCTGTGACTGGTTTTCCTCTTGTCCAAATAATCGATCAAATAGACCCATTTGGTTCTCCTTATTTCTCTAGAATATATTTGTGGATGGCCTCAGCCACTCCAGATTCCTCATTAGTTTTTGTCGTTACTGCCTTGGCAACAGCCTTGACCTTGGGAACAGCATTCGCCATAGCCACACCAAAACCAGCCCACTCCAGCATTGTCAAGTCGTTTTCCTCGTCTCCCATAGCCATGACCTGACTTTTATCCAGAGCAAGGTAATCAGTCAAGAGTCTCAAACCTACAGCCTTATGAACACCTTTAGGCATAACCTCTAGGATAATTTCACGAGACTTAAAGACCTCAAACGCTTGGTATAAATGGTCAGGTATTTTTTGAATTTGAGCATCCAAAAACGCTTCCTCACAGACCGTAACTACCTTATTATAGACGATATTTTCAGGAATGTCATCAATACTCTCCACATCAACGAAGGTCAAGGTAGGATTAGCCTGACGATAGAGAGAATGATTGCCTTTACTTGGCACACCATAGACAATGCCATCACTGATAACATCCATCGGGAGGCCTAGAGGCTGGAAGACCGCATAAATCTGCTTTAAGTCTTCTCGACTCATCTCTTTCTTTATGAGGATATCGCCGTTATTACGCTGAACCAAGCCACCATTGAAGGTCACACTATAGTGCTTATCGTCTAACAAGCCCAAATCTTCCAAGATATGAGTAATAGCTGGCAGAGGGCGACCAGTCGTAATGACCACATGAACCCCCTTAGCTTCTGCCGCTTTCAGAGCAGCCCTATTTTCAGCTGTTACTTGCTTATCCTTAGTAAAGAGGGTCCCATCTAGGTCCAAGGCCAACAATTTAATCTCAGACATCCGAACCTACCAATCCTTCCATGAAGTCAAAGACTGCACCGTCTTTATGGTGACCAATCACTTCGTCAGCTACTGCCTTAATCTCATCGCGGGCATTTTCCGTAGCAACCGCATGCCCAGCAAAGGTCAACATCTCCATATCATTGAGATTATCACCAAAGGCTACAACATCTGAAGCTTGACGCCCCAACTCTTGACAAAGATGGTAAAGACCAAAGCCCTTGTCCACACCTTTAAGGATAATATCCATAGAATCAAAGCCAGTTGTCACAGCTGTCATATCCTCAAAAATCGTGTTGAGGTAGTCACCACGTTCCATAATGGTATCCCCTTGGAACTTAGCAGTTACCTTGAAAATATCATCTGTGACCGCTTCAAGGTCTGTTACCATGACATTTTCATAGTAACGTTCCATGGCCTTAAGATAGGCTGGATCTGCATCGTTTGGTGCATAGGCACCTCGACGGCCTGACAAAAGAATTCCCTCACAAGTTGGCAAGGCTAAGGTCGTGTCTGCAATTTCCAAATAATCTTTAGGGTCTAGTTTGGACTCGAACAAGACTTCACCCTTGTACTGAACCAGAGCCCCATTCTCCGCAATAATCGCAATGCGGTCCACAAACCCATCAAAAAGCTCCTCCAAGGCCAAGAGAGCTCGGCCAGAAGCTACTGTAAAAACGTAATCTTTAGCTTCACAAGCATCCAAAAGGTTATCCAAACGTGCCTTGTCATAGGCACCAAGATGGTCTAGAAAGGTACCATCCATATCTGTTGCTAAAATTTTCAAAATAATCTCCCTTCAGGTCGAATATACTTGCCCCTATTGTACCAAAAATAGGGATATAAGTTTGGGAAAAGCCAAAGAAATTAGAGAAAATATGGCATTTTACTTGCAAATTCAGTGTTTTAGTTGTATCATTACGGTAGTACAAGAATAATACTATTATACTTTTAGAAAGGAGTCTCTTATGGCTTGGACATTTGATGAAAAATCGCCAATTTATCTCCAAATCGCCTATCGCGTCAAACTGAAGATAGCTTCCAAGGAATTGAGTATGGGACAACAACTCCTACCCGTTAGAGAATTTGCTCAGGAAGCTGGGGTCAATCCTAACACTGTACAAAGAGCCTTCCAAGAACTTGAAAAAGAGGGGTTGGTCTACTCTGCCCGTACCTCTGGTCGCTTTGTTACCGAAGATGAAAAACTAATTGATCAAAAACGACACGAGATTGCCCAAAGTCTCATGAAAAACTTTGTCACTGAGATGACAGCCATTGGTTTTAGCTCACCTGAAATCAAATCTATCATCACTGACTACATCGAACAAACAGGAAAGGACTTGTAGACCGATGACTGATATTGTAACTCTAACAAATCTCACCAAGACCTATAATGGTATTCCAGCCCTTAGAGATGTAACCATGTCCATCCCGTCTGGTAAAATCATTGGTCTCTTAGGACCAAACGGTAGTGGTAAAACAACCCTAATCAAAATTTTGAACGGCCTCCTTCAACCGACTTCAGGTTTAGTGACCATTAATGGATTTCAGCCGTCACCTATCACTAAGGCGCAAGTGGCTTATTTGCCTGACACAACCTATTTAGATGAAAGTAAGACAATACAGTACTACTTGGATTTCTTCCAAGATTTTTACGCTGACTTCCGCTATCCTCTTGCCTTGCAACTCTTGCAGGATTTAAAGCTCCAGCCTGATTTGCGCCTTAAAGACCTCTCAAAAGGTAACAAAGAAAAAGTTCAGTTGATTTTGGTTATGAGTCGTGAAGCTAAGCTCTATCTCCTCGATGAACCTATCGGTGGAGTCGATCCCGCGTCACGTGACTACATTCTTAAAACCATCATCAACCAATACTCTGAAGATGCTTCTGTGATCATTTCAACCCATTTGATTGCAGATATTGAATCCGTCCTAGATGAAGTTGTCTTCTTAAAATACGGTCAGATTGAACTTCAGGGTGATGCTGATAATATCCGTCAAGCCCATGGCAAATCTATCGACAAACTCTTTAGAGAGATGTTCCACAACTAGGAGGTATGAGCATGTTTTGGAAATTAGTTAAATATGAATTACAATCGGTCCGTAAGTGGTATCTTGGCATCTATGGTATTGCCATCCTACTCTCTATCCCCTTGGGTTTAATGCTTCGAAAATCTATTTTTGTAACTGAACAGAGCCACCAAGAACCCAGTCTACTCTTCTTTGCTTTCTTCACACTGATGGTTTTTGCTACCATTATTGTATGGGGAACTATTTATATAGCGACAATAGTCCTCATTATCAGACGCTTTGCAAAGACTGTCTTTGGGAGAGAAGGTTATCTAACCAATACGCTCCCAGTTTCTGCCCACCAATTAATCTTGTCTAAACTCTTGGTAGCCTTTATTTTAGATATCATTTCATCACTCGTTATACTTCTTTCGATTGGAATTATAGCTGCTTTCTGCCTTGATATGAAAGATATCCTCCTAGCTACCAGCTACTTTGGCCAAATCCTAAAAGAGATAGGCGCTTTCTACCTATTCATCCCTTCTACAATCTTGTCAATGATTGCTGGTATTCTTTTCTATTACCTCTGTATTAGTATCGGAAACCTCTTCAACACTAACAAAGTTCTTATGGGATTTGTCGCCTTTTTCGCCATTCAGGCTATCCTATTCTTTATTGGTTTCTTCTTTGGACTCGGTGCAGCCTTGACCGGAGATGCAACACATACTGCAATCAATAACTCGTCATATATCATTAGTCTAGTTCAGTCTCTCATTCTCATCGCAGCAAGTTACTTTGGTACCTACTATATCATGACCAAACGCTTAAATCTGGACTAAAGAAAAACCGTGTTCCTTTTGGAACACGATTTTTTTTGCATTTAAAAGACTTATTTACTTTGTTCTTTACGATAAGTCTCAATTTCGGCTTTGTTACCCCAAACGAAGTGTCCTGGACGTACTTCAACCATTTCTGGTTTATCAACAGAATAGTCGTGTTGGTTTGGATCATAAACCTTCAAGACTTTCTTACGTTCCAAGATCGGATCTGGAATAGGAACAGCAGACAAGAGTGACTTGGTGTAAGGGTGGATAGGATTGTTGTAGAGTTCTTCTGTCTCAGCAACTTCCACGATTGTCCCCTTGTAGATAACAGCGATACGGTCAGAAATGAAACGGACCACTGACAAGTCGTGAGCGATAAAGAGGTAGGTCAATCCCAACTCTTTTTGGAATTTCTTAAGCAGGTTCAAAATTTGGGCACGAACTGACACGTCAAGGGCTGAGATTGGTTCGTCAGCGATGACCAAGTCAGGTTGCATAACCAAGGAACGCGCAATACCGATACGTTGACGTTGTCCTCCAGAAAATTCGTGAGGGTAACGTGTCAAGTGCTCCTCAAGAAGTCCCACTTCTTTGATGATTTCCTTGATTTTAGCTTTACGATCTTCCTCATCCTTATAGAGATGGAAGTTATGCAAGCCCTCAGACAAGATATAATCAACTGTTGCACGTTCATTCAAACTAGCCGCAGGGTCTTGGAAAATCATCTGAATACGACGGATAAGGTCGTTTTTCTCAGAGTGAGATAAGTGCCCATTGATTTTCTTACCGTCAAAAATAATCTCACCATTACTTGTATCATTCAGACCAATAATGGCACGACCGATAGTAGTTTTACCACTACCAGACTCACCAACGAGGGAAAAGGTTTCACCCTTGTTGATGAAAAAATTAGCATTGTGGACAGCAACGAATTTCTTGCTTCCTTCACCGAAGGAAATCTCCACATCTTTTACTTCAACTAACTTCTCAGGCATTGCCTTCCTCCTCATCTCCTAAATGTGCAAATCCCATATTAGTACGGATTTTTTCATGTAGATTTTGGATAACCTCAGGTTTTTCAACTTTTGGTGCATCCTCATGTAAGAGCCAGGTCTTAGCCCAGTGAGTATCTGAAACTTGGAATTGTGGTGCTTTTTCCTCGAAGTCAATTTGCATGGCATAGTCTGAACGCAAGGCAAAGGCATCTCCAACAACTGGTGTATAAAGTGATGGTGGTGTCCCTGGAATAGAGAAAAGCTCACCCTTATCGTCAGCCAACTGTGGCAAGCTTGAAAGCAAGCTCCAAGTGTATGGGTGACAAGGCTCATAGAAAATTTCCTCAACAGTTGCGTACTCGATGATTTCACCAGCATACATAACAGCAACCTTGTCAGCGATACTTGCTACCACACCAAGGTCATGGGTAATGAAAATCACTGAGAAACCGTACTCTTCTTTAAGTGATTTCAAGAGGTCAATGATTTGAGCTTGAATGGTTACGTCAAGGGCAGTTGTTGGCTCGTCACAGATAAGGACATCAGGACGACAAGCCAAGGCAATGGCAATGACGATACGTTGACGCATCCCACCAGAGTATTGGAAAGGATATTCGTTGAAACGTTTTTCAGCATCAGGAATACCAACCTTGTCCATGTAATCAATGGCCATTTTTTTAGCTTCTTTAGCTGATTTTCCTTGGTGTTTGACAATGACTTCAACAATTTGGCTACCGATAGTCTTAATTGGGTCAAGACTGGTCATAGGATCTTGGAAGATAGTCGCGATCTTAGCTCCACGAATAGGTGCCCAATCTTGGTGACTCTTAAGTTTGGTCAAATCTTGGCCACGATAATCAATAGAACCGCTAGCTACACGACCATTTTCTTCAAGCATCCCTGTGAAAGTCTTAGTCAAAACTGATTTACCTGAACCAGACTCACCAACCAAGGCTAAAACTTCACCTTCAACCAGATCAAGGGAAACTCCTCGAATGGCTGTCAAAACACGGTCACGAACGTCAAATTCCACGACGATATCGCGAGCCGATAATATTACATTTTTATTTTCTGTCATATTGGACTCCTATCTATGCGTACGTGGGTCGCTGGCATCCGCCAAGTTTTGACCGACAATAAAGAGAGCAAGGGAAACGAGAATCAAGGTAGTCAATGGAATCCAGAAGAGATAAGCATTGACTGTAACGTTCTGTGCATAGTCTGAAATCAAACGACCAAGACTAGGCGTCGTAACGGGAAGCCCCAAACCAAAGTATGAAAGGAAGGCTTCGTAAGAGATAAATCCTGGCAAGAGTTGACTAGCCATAGTTACGATAACTGACACAAGTTGCGGCATGATGTTTTTAACCACAATCTTAGCAGTTGGCGTTCCCAGTGTACGAGAAGCCAAGTTGTACTCCAAATCACGGTAACGCATGATTTGAATACGAATGGTATAAGCAATACCAATCCAACCTGTGACAGTCATGGCAAAGATCATATTCCAGAAACCAGCACCCAATGAGTAAGTCAAGACGATAACTACAAGGAGGGCAGGAATATTTGAGATGATGTTGTAGATTTCCATCATAATCATATCGAAGGTCTTAGAAATCCCCCAAACAGCACCTACAAGCAAACCAATGACAACATTAAGGAAGGTAGCGATAACAGCAATAAGGATAGAATTACGAGCTCCAAACCAAACACTATCAAAGAGGGACTTACCATTACTGTCAGTACCGAACCAGTATTGAGCGTTTGGATGTACATAACGCAAACTGAAATCATTTACTTTTGAGACATCATTGAAGTCAAATTTAGAGAACATTGGATAGATGAAACTCATCAAAACGATGGCAATCAAGATACCCAACATTACTACTGTTGATTTCTTTTTAAAGAATTGACGCATCACCGATTTCCAGTATGAATAGGCCGGCGCATCAATTGTTTCAGAGGCAAAATCATCGCGCTTTACAAATTGGAACTTACTTTTATCAATTGAAGCCATTATTTACCTCCTTTAGATGTCAATTTGATACGTGGGTCAATCATAGTCATAAGGATATCACCCACAAGCAATGAGAAGATGGTGAGGGCTGTGAAAATAAATACAAGACCCACAACCATAGCGTTATTTGAAGCACGGACAGAGTCAATCAACATTTTACCCATACCAGGGTAGGCAAAGATTGTTTCTGTCAAGGTTGCCCCTGTGATAACACTAACGATAGATGCTGGGATCCCTGAAACCAAGGAAACCATAGCATTTTTGAAAATGTGTTTATTCGAAATTTCTTGTTCTGACAACCCTTTGGCACGTGCAAAACGAACGAAGTCTTGTGATTGCAAGTCAATCATGTAACGACGAATCCAAATAGCAAGACCTGGTGTTGACAAGAGACCGAGAATAACAGATGGCAAGACGTATGAACGCCAGTCACCTGCACCCAAGATAGGGAAGGAATCTGGAAGACCAATCTCAGAACCAATCAAACGAATGATATAAACCAAGGCGATGGTTGGTAGTGAAAGCAAGAAAGTCAAGATACCAGTTGACACACTATCAAAGAGTGTGTTTTTAAAGCGTGCCATGTATGATCCCAATGGAATTGCCAAAGCATAAGACAAGACCAAACCAATCAAACCAGCAATGGCAGAACTTGTCACCATTGATGGGTACTGGTAGCGACTCTTAGTAGCTGTGTAAGGGTCGTCACCATAGTAAGAACGATCCCTAGCATCAGCCTGACTTGGTGATTTATAAGTACGAGAGTAGATATCTACTGAAGATACTTTCTTACCAGTAGGGAAGTTGACCTCAGAGCTTTGTGTTTGCCCTTGTCCTTGTGTAATAACATCAAGAACACCCTGCTCAGCATAGGTTGGGTAAGATGTACCAAGGTTCATCTTCACAAAGTTTTGGTGAACAAATGGGAACTGACTGTTAAAGTAAAGCAAGTATTTATGCTTAGTCCCTGATCCGACAACTGACCAACCGATAGCTGGGTCATTTTCAATACGGATGTAACGCTTCAAGTTTGGATTTGTTTTATCTTTAACCCATCCAGTATTGTCAAATTCAAAGAGGTGCGTATAGAAGCCAAATACACGTTCAAGCACTGGAACATCACGTGTTGCATAGAATTGTTTACTTTGCTTGAATTGATGCAAACGCCAGCCATGTCCTAAACTATCCACATATTTTTGGTAAATAGCTTTATTTTCTTTTGTTGGCTTAGTGGTTACTGACTTATCAAGGGAGCTAGCTTTCTCCTGCAACTCCTTGGTGTCATAGTAATCAATGTAACCCATACGTTCATAGATTGTATTTTCATAGTTAGCCTTAGAATCAGCTGTCTTAGCAATCTTGTTGTAGTTAGGGTCCTGTCTGAAAATCAGACGCCTCGGCACCATGGTATAGATAATCGTGTAGGTCAAGGCCGTCACGACAAATATTGACAATAGAGAACGGAGGGTTCTCAATAAAATGTATTTTTTCATGTCTCTTCCTTTAATTCCAAAAGAACTTTCCCAATCTAATGAGAAAGTTCCATCGTCCTTTTATTTAACGTGTTTCTCAAGGTCTTTTTGAGCTTTTTCGTTGGACTTAGACTTTTCTTTAAGCCAGCTTTCACGGGCTTTATCATAGTTTTTCTTAGTGACAACATCTTTTTGAGGCTCAAGGTACTTGAAGTATCTGTCAGAACCCTTAGGTCCCACTTGAGAGTAAGCACCTGAGAATGGTGTCAAACGAGCTACCATTGGAGCAGCACCCTTGTTAACCATAAGTGGCATGAAGAGTGAGCTATCTTCCAACCAAGCTTGTGCCTCTGCATAACGTTCATAACGTACATTGAGGTCGCTTGTTTCTTTAGCTGCATTATCAACCAAAGCATCAAAGTCTTTAAGACCTACTTGAGCTGCTGCTGCATTGTTAGGATCGTCAAATCCCATGTAAGTTTTTGTGTTCTCACTAGCTGTTGTCTTGAAGATATCAAGGAATGTTGATGGGTCTTCGTAGTCAGGCGCCCAAGCAACTGAAATATTGATATCCCAGTCTTCTGCTGCTGCGTTAGCTGCATACAAAGTACTGTTAAGAAGATCATCTTGAGACATTTGATGAACGTCTACAACCACATTTTCTTTACCGAGTGTCTTTTCAACAGATTGTTTCAAAGATTGTGCACGTGCTACAGTTGGTTTTGCAGCTTGGTCAACTGGAAGGTCCAAGTGAATTGGGAATTGAACACCTTGTGCTTGGAGAGCTTCCTTAGCTTTATTAAATTCAGTCTTAGCCTTATCAGCGTTGAAGAGACCATCTTGACTGTCTTTAAGGTTAACACCTGACCACTCGTCACCATATGAAGGCATCTTTTCAGTTACCAAATCACCGAATGACTTGTCACCAGCATAAACAAAATCAGGTTTCACAAGAAGGTTACGAACAGCAAGTGCTGCACCTTTTTCACCATTAAGTTGTGCTGAATAAGCTGTACGGTCAATAGCAAAGTTAACTGATTGACGGAAGTCCTTGTTAAGAAGAGCTTTCTTAGTTGAATCTTTTTCAGCATCAGTCTTCTTAGATGTATGGTTGTAAGACTGACGGTCAATATTAACACCAACCCCACCAATATCTGCAGATGGTTGTGTATAGAAGATATTATCTTTATATTGTTTTTCTACTGAATTAAAGTTTGAGCTTGTTGGATATAGACGTGCTTGGCTATAAGCGCCATCAGTGAAATTACGAACAAGCGATTCTTGGTCTGATGCATCATAGAAAGAAAGTTTAATGCCATCGAAGTGGACATTTTTCTTATCCCAGTAGTTTTCATTTTTAGCCAATTCAATAGATGATTTAGCTGTCAATGACTTAAGGATGTATGGACCATTATAAAGGATAGATGATGGATCTGTTGATTTACCAAAGCTATCCCCTTTTGACTTAAGGAACTCTTCATTTACAGGCCAGAAGAGAGAATAAGTCATCTTAGAATTCCAGTAAGGTTCTGGTTGTTTAAGTGTGTACTGAAGAGTGTAATCATCAAGCGCTTTAACGCCAACTTTAGAGAAGTCTTTATCAGTACCATTGAAATAATCAGCAAGACCTACTACAGAATCTTTTGCCAAGTAAATTGACTCTGTCTTTTTATCAGCAGCATGCTTAAGACCTGTTACGAAGTCTTTAGCTGTTACTTCTGCATACTCTTCACCCTCTGAAGTATACCATTTAACTCCCTTACGAAGTTTGTAAGTATAAGTCAAACCATCAGCTGAAACAGTCCAATCCTTGGCAATAGAAGGTACCAAGTTACCATATTTATCGTTTTCCAAAAGGCCATCGACACCATTTGTCACAGCATCAGTCGTTGAACCTTTATTGGAAATAAGATAATCCAACGTTTCAGGATCAGCAGTATAAATATAGTTATAAGTATTGCTTGAAGTGTTTGATTTTGATGAACAAGCCACTAAAACCCCAACACTTAGGAGGGAAACACCCGCAAGGGCCAACCATTTACTTTTTTTCATAAGCATTCTCCAAAAAATCTTTTTTATATGCCTACATTATACCATAAAAAATAAGATGAGTACAATTTTCAGAATATTTTGTCTTATACTGACTTTCTCACATTTACAAACCAAGAAAACACTAGAGTTAAGCCCTTTTTGGACAAAAGAAAAAGGCAAACTGCCTTTTCCTCAAGAATATTATTTAACGTGTTTCTCAAGATCTTTTTGAGCTTTTTCGTTAGATGCTTTCTTTTCTTTAAGCCATTTTTCACGACTTTGTTCATATTCTTTCTTAGTAACTACTTTTTCTTGTGGTTTCACATATTTGAAGTAGTCTGATGAGTTCTTATCACCCACTTGCATGCTAGCACCCGTAAATGGTGTCAAGCGTGAGATAACTGGTGCTGCACCGTTACCAACAGTCAATGGAATGACAAGCGAGCTATCTTCCAACCATGCTTGAGCTTGGGCATATCGGTCGTAACGAGCGTTGAGGTCTGTTGTTTCTGAAGCTGCTGAATCAAGCAAGGCGTCATAATCTTTAAGACCTACTTGGGCTGCGGCCGCATTGTTTGGATCATCATAACCCATGAAAGTCTTGGTATTTTCACTTGAAGTTGTCTTAAAGATATCAAGGTAAGTTGATGGATCTTGATAGTCTGGACCCCAAACAACACCGTTTGAAATATCCCAGTCTTCTGCTGCCGCATTAGCCGCATTAAGGGTTGCATTTTGCATGTCATCAGATGACAACTGGTTGATATCGATAACTACATTTTCACTACCCAATGATTTTTCAATCGTTTGTTTCAAAGATTGGGCTTGAGAAACATTAAGTTTAGAACTTTGATCAACTGGAAGGTCTAAGTGAATTGGGAATTGAACACCTTCACCTTGAAGAGATTCTTTGGCTTTGGCAAACTCAGTCTTAGCTTTTTCCGCATTGTAGAGACCATCTTGACCATCCGCAAAATTGACACCAGACCATTCATCACCGTAAGTGCTCATTTTCTCTGTCACAAGGTCACCAAAGGTCTTATCCCCTGCACTGACAAAATCAGAAGGAACAAAGAGGTTACGAAGAGCAAGAGCTGCCCCATCTTTACCATTAACTTGAGATTGATAAGCTGTACGATCAATAGCGAAGTTGATTGATTGACGGAAGTCTTTGTTTAGAAGAGCCTTCTTAGTTGATGTCTTTTCAGCATCTGTCTTCTTCGCTGAGAATTTATAGCTTTGACGATCAATATTCACACCAATAGCTGCTGTAGACGCACCTGGTGCTGTGTAATAAATATTATCTTTATATTTCTTTTCTACTGACGCATAGTTAGAGCTCATAGGGAATACACGTGCAATGCTGAGAGCACCATCTGAGAAGCTACGCTCTTGAGCTTCCTGGTCAGAACCATCATAATATGACAATTTGATAGCGTCGAAATGCACGTTCTTCTTATCCCAATAATTCTCATTCTTAGTCAACTCGATAGATGATTTAGCTGTCAAAGATTTAAGAAGGAAAGGACCATTATAGAGGATAGATGTTGGGTCTGTTGACTTACCAAAATCTTTTCCTTTGTTCTTGAGAAAGTCTTCATTAACTGGGAAGAGCAAACCATAGGTTGTCTTAGAGTTCCAGTATGGTTCTGGTTTTTTAAGGGTATATTGCAATGTGTGATCGTCGATTGCTTTGACACCTACATTTGAGAAATCTTTATTGGCACCAGAGAGGTAGTCAGACAAGCCTGCAATAGAATCTTGTACCAAATAGAGGGCTCCAGCTTTGGAATCAGCCGCATGCTTAAGACCAGTCACAAAGTCCTTAGCAGTCACATCAGCATACTCTTCACCATCTGAAGTGTACCATTTAACACCCTTACGGATTTTATAGGTATAGGTAAGACCATCTTGAGAAACTGACCAATCTTCAGCTACAGAAGGAACAAGGTTCCCATATTTATCAGCTTCCATAAGACCATCTACACCATTAGTTACAGCAGTCTTAGTAGGTCCAGTATTTGACGTGATATAGTCCAATGTTTCAGGATCTGAGTTATAAATATAACCATAAGTCGTTCCACTAGTGCTTGACTTAGATGAACAAGCCGCTAAGGCACCTACACTGAGGAGTGCCACACCCGCAAGGGCTAACCATTTGCTTTTTTTCATAAGATTTCTCCCAAAAATAAAATTTTACTCTTTCATTATAGCATAAATAATCAAGAATAACAGTCGTTGTCAGACTATTTTGAACAAGTATTGTACATGATAAAACACGATAAACTCAATAACCCCTTGTATTCCCTAGGTTTCTAGCCACCTCAATCAATTTATTTTTAATCACTCGTCATGCATAAAACAAAAAGGTCTAACACCTTGGTTAAACCTCTGTTTTTAAGTTAAAATTAGCCATTAAGAGCTTGAGCAGCTGTGATAATCGCCAAATTGTAAATATCTTCAGCACTAGCCCCACGAGAAAGGTCGTTAACAGGTTTATTAAGACCTTGCAAGATTGGACCGATAGCTTCGAACATTCCCAAACGTTGGGCAATCTTATATCCAATGTTACCTGCTTGCAAACCTGGGAAGACAAAGACATTAGCATGTCCTGCTACGTTACTATCTGGAGCCTTAATCGCTGCTGTTGCTGGAACAAAGGCTGCATCAAACTGCAACTCACCATCAATAGCCAAATCAGGACGCATTTCTTTAGCAATATTTGTTGCCTCTACTACCCTGTCAACTTTTGGCGATTTAGCAGAACCTTTTGTTGAGAAGCTAAGCATGGCAACTTTAGGATCAATACCAAAAACTTTAGCTGTTTCAGCAGTATTAATTGCAATTTCTGCCAATTCTTGAGAATTTGGCTCAATATTGATCGCACAATCAGCAAACACCAAACGATGATCGGTATTTTCACGGTTCATAAGGAAAACACCTGATGTACGTGAAATGCCTGGTTTTGTTTTGATAATTTGAAGGGCAGGACGTACCGTATCCGCTGTTGAGTGGATAGCACCTGAAACCATTCCATCAGCAAGACCAAGTTTAACTAACATAACACCGAAATAGTTCACATCACGAAGCAATTTCTCTGCATCTTCGACTGTTGCTTTTCCTTTACGGATTTCAAGAAATTTTTCCTTCATTTCCTCAAAACCTTCATAGGTTTCAGGATTAATAATCGTATAGTTAAAGTCTGCAAAACCAAGATCGCTCAAGATTTTGTGAACCTCAGCTGGGTCTCCCAAAATAATAGGATCCACCAATCCTTCAAATTTCAAACGGGCAGCAGCACGAACCACACGGTCGTCGTTACCCTCAGGGAAGACAATCTTAACACCTTTCCCTGCAATACGTTCACGAAGTTCACCAAATAGACCACGCATAAAAAAATCCTCAATCAATCTTTTTTAGTTTGTAAGTTCATGATAACGGTTTCAAAATCATCTGTCAAGGAAGATGCATGGACCATCTCTTTTTTGGTGAAAGGATCAATAAAGGCAAGACGATGACAATGCAAGGCTTGGCGCTTAATACCATAGTCTAGGGACCCGCCATAAAGGTCATCTCCCAAAAGAGGCAAACCTAAGTGGGCAAAGTGAACACGAATCTGGTGCGTACGTCCAGTATGAAGATTGATATCAACCAACTTCACTCGACCATAATCAGCTACCAAGTGATAGCTCGTATGGGCATATTTCCCCGATTTATGAACCCGACGTGTAATAATAGAATCCACATCACGCGCAATCGGTGCAATGATTTCTCCCTGCTCCTCAAGTTT
>ERZ773031.450-NODE-450-length-22284-cov-9.332494_pt1 | contig 22284 bp, 13 predicted proteins | sample MGYA00511666_ERZ773031 | MGnify/ENA primary metagenome ERZ773031 (study PRJEB29015, sample SAMEA2738135) | human oral metagenome | biome: human oral; feature: human-associated habitat; material: saliva | place: China | collected 2250 ...
ACGTCACCTTCGATATTGATTGGCTTTACAGAAATCCTAAAGGCTTAAAAGACTTGGTTCTCAGTAACGAAGAATATAAAACCTTTTTCGTAGAAAACGCACACGTCTTTGCCGACTACTTCAAACGCTTTTCGGAGCAACTGAAAGACATGAGACGTGACTACCCCGAGGCACTGTATTTCGTGTTAATCGGGCCGTAGGGGAGTGGGAAATTTATAATATGTATCTATTGTGTGATATATTAACAGTGGAAATAAAATCGTTTATATAGGATAGAAGTAATATAATTTATAATTTAGTAGGTAAGGATTTGTAATGAAAGTTAGTGACGTAAAGGGGGAGTAATTCGTGTTAGTAGGTATTCAAGAGGAGCTTTTGCGATTTCACTCCCTAAGGCTATTGAAAGAGTTATTGATTGATAAGACAACAAAAGGAAATATTATTTGGGCTACGGATACATATGTAGAAAATGGAGAACAATTTGCATCTGGAAGAGAGATACGGACGACGCTGATTACGGGAGATTATTCAGGAATTATTAAGAATAGAGCGAGGCGTCATCTAGAGCAACAAGCAGAACGGACAAAACGGCATGCAGAGGTGTTTACTCCGTTATGGGTTTGTAATCGAATGAATAACTATTTAGATGAAGCGTGGTTGTATGGGATAAGTGAATCAAGCGAATTAAAATGTGAATCTTGGGACGTTGAAAAAATTCCAAAGTCCCATTGGCAACAGTATGTTGATTCAAAAAGATTAGAGATAACTTGCGGGGAAGCTCCCTTTCTTGTACAACGATATGAGGTAGCAACAGGCGAGGTATTGCCGATAGAAATGCGACAAGGAATTTTGGATCGTAAATTGAAGGTTGTGGGAAGGTTCTCACAAGATGAAAAGGAATGGGTAGACTGGGCTATTCGAGCATTTCAAGCCACTTATGCTTATGAATATCAAGGTGACAGTTTATTGATAGCTCGAGTTAATTTATTAATTACATTTGAAGAATATTTATATGCTTATGTTCGTAGAAAGCCTACACGGGCGGAATATCTGAAAATTATAAATGTAATCGTGTGGAATGTAATGCAGATGGATGGATTAACATATCGTATTCCTTGTCATAAAAGTGATGTCATACTAATGGATAATTTATTTGGTAATGATGAAGATATTAGGTCTAATGATGAGAAAAAATATCCATTCGTTAAAATTCATAATTGGAGAGAAAAAAATAGCATTGATTTTAATGCTGTTAATCAGGGAGGTAAAAGGGGAATGAAATTTGATTTTATTATAGGGAATCCTCCGTATCAAGATGAAAGTAATGGTGAAATGAGAAATTATGCACCGCCAATATACAATCTTTTTTTAGATGCAGCCTATTATATAGGGGATAAAGTTGAATTAATTCACCCGGCGCGGTTTTTATTTAATGCTGGCTCGACTCCGAAAGAATGGAACCATAAAATGCTAAACGATGAGCATTTTAAGATATTATATTATCAAACCAATAGCGTTAATGTGTTTGATCATACAGACATAAAGGGAGGGATAGCGATAAGCTATCGTGATAGTAAAAAAAATTTTGGCCGTATAGGTGTATTTACCCCCTACTCAGAATTGTCTACTATCCTTAAAAAAGTTTGTGAGAAAAGGGAGTTTAGAGGTTTGGATAGTATTGTTTTTTCGAGAACTGCTTATCGGTTTACGGAAAAGCTTCATGAAGATTATCCTAATGCCACAAAAAAACTGAGTAAAGGGCATGCATATGATTTGTCTTCTAATATATTTAAAAGACTGCCTGAAGTTTTCTATGAGCATCAGCCTAAGGATTCACGGAACTATGTGCGAATTCTTGGAAGAGAAAGCTCTTCTCGAGTATATAAGTATATTCGTAGAGAATATCTGAACTTTCCTAAAAATTTTGATTCTTATAAAGTATATATAGCACAGGCGACTGGCAGTGGTGAGTTTGGGGAAGCTATTAGTTCAATAATCATAGGTGCGAGATCTGTTGGAGCAACAGAAACTTTTATTAGTATTGGAGACTTTGAGACTGAAGAAGAAGCAAAATCATTAAAAAAATATATCCAAACTAAATTTTTGCGGGCGCTTTTAGGAATACTCAAAGTAACCCAGAATGGAAATAAACCGGTGTGGAAATATATTCCGATACAGGACTTTTCTGATAAATCGGACATTGATTGGAATCAACCCGTTGAGGGTATTGATCGGCAATTGTACAAAAAATATGGTCTTGATGACAAAGAAATTGAGTTTATTGAAACCCATGTAAAGGAGATGGAATAAATGAAGGTACAAGAACAAATTCATCCCTTTAGACAGATTGTTCCTATGATTTATGCCTATAATACGCCGGGAGTAACATATCATGAAGGTTGGACTAAAATTGGATATACCGATAGGCAAACTGTTAAAGACCGTATAAAACAACAGACCCATACTGCCAATATTCATACGGAATTGGCTTGGTGTGATAATGCGATGTATAAGGATGGTAGTGGCGAGTATTTTCACGATACAGACTTTCATAACTTTTTGATGAAGAAGAAGATTAAACGTGAAAAAGGAACAGAATGGTTTGAGGTTACGGGACCTGTATCTAACCAATACTTTAATGAGTTTGCATCTCGGAGAACCACCCTGACTGATACGGGCTGTGAATATATCCTTCGCAAAGAACAGCAAGAAGCTGTGAAAATGGCGGCAAGCTATTTTTCTAGTGGTGGTAATGAATTTTTATGGAATTGCAAACCTCGTTTCGGAAAGACTTTGTCAACTTATGATTTAATTCGTTTTATGGATGCTAAGCATGTTTTAGTAGTTACCAATCGTCCTGCTATAGCTAACTCTTGGGCTGAAGATTTTCAGAAATTTATAGCTTGGAGAGCCCCTCATATGCTCTTTGTATCCGATACCGCTGCATTAGCGGGGAAGGATGGCGTTTATACACGAATGGAATATCTTGATTATTGTCAACGTCAAGCGGATGCTGAACAAGATGTGCCGTTCCTTTGTTTTGAATCACTACAAAATCTTAAAGGCTCCGTCTACTTTGGTGGGGACATTGATAAATTAGAATGGCTTACAAAAGTTCAGTTCGATTTATTAGTTGTTGATGAGTCCCAAGAAGGCGTTGATACGAGAAAAACGGAGAAGGTTTTTGATAGAATTCATCATTTTCATACACTATACTTATCGGGGACTCCGTTTAAACAGCTGTCAAGTGGAAAGTTCTCAGATAGACAAATCTATAATTGGACATATGCAGATGAACAGCAGGCAAAAGAGGAATGGTCTAGTGAAAATCAAAATCCCTATGCAAGATTACCTCAGTTGGCTATGTTTACATACCAAGTATCACCTATGATTACAGGAAAAATAGAACAAGGGATTGATTTGTCTGATGATGATACTAATGCGTATGCATTTGATTTAAATGAATTTTTCAGTACAAATGATAGTGGAAAATTTATTCATGAAGAAGAAATAAAGAAGTTTTTACATGCCTTGTCTACACAAGAAAAGTACCCTTTTTCGACAGAAAAATTACGAAGTGAATTATCACATACCATGTGGTACATGAATCGAGTAGCAGCAGCAAAAGCCTTAGAGAAGCTGTTAAGAGAAGATCCGGTTTTTAAAGAATACCATGTTGTAGTGGCCGCAGGTGATATGCGGGGAAATCATGCTGGCGATGACGGTGAAGATACTCAACTGCTTAAGGCTTACGAAAAGGTAAAGAGTGCAATTAGTAAATATCCTAAAACGATTACTCTTACTGTAGGGCAGTTGACTGTTGGGGTTACTATTCCTGAGTGGTGTGCGGTATTAATGCTGTGTAATCTTTCTAGCCCTTCTGCATATATGCAAGCCGCATTTCGATCCCAAAATCCGTGTAGTTTTACGAGTGTGGATGGAAAGCGGTATGAAAAAGAGACTGCCTATGTCTTTGATTTTGATCCGACACGTACCTTAGTAATTTATGATAAATTTGCTAATGATTTGATGAATGATACTCTTGATGGGAAAGGGACTAGTGAAAAACGTCAGGAAAATATTAAACGGTTACTTAATTTCTTTCCTGTACTAGGGGAGGATGAGCAGGGGACCATGGTGGAACTAGATGCCACTAGAGTTTTGACCATCCCTCGTCGACTTAAATCTACAGAAGTAGTTCGCCGTGGATTTATGTCGAATTTTCTGTTTACCAATATTTCGAATGTTTTTGGTGCACCGCAGTTTGTACAATCCATTATTAATAAACTTACTCCGGCCCAAGAGGAATCAAATAAGAAGAAGGAACTATCTGAACCGCCTAATATTCAGATTGGACAAGGTGGCGACGTAGAAGTTCCTGCAGAACGAATTATTGGGACAGCGCATGATATTTTTGGTGAAAAAATTTATGGGACTATTAATGAGAATGTAGAAAGTGCTATTAGTAATCTTAATAGACTGGGAAACGGGGTATCGCAGGAAGATATTAAGAAAAAGTTCAATAGACTTAAGGAAGACATAAAAGATACTATAACGGAACATATCGTTCCGGTTGTGGCTAAAGAATACGAAATTACTAAGGGGCAACAAAAGAAATTCGAGAAAAATATTGAGGCAGATGTAAAAAATAGATTGCATCCTATTATGGAAGAGTATGAAGAAAAAACTAAGATAGCGAAAATAGAGCGTGAAAAAAAGTTGGCAGTGGCGGAAACCCAAGAACAAGTTAAAGAAGCAGATGAAGAATATAAAAGTGGGTTGCAAGCAGCCTTGGATAACTTTAATGAAGGCATCCGGGCAGCTACTAAAAATATTATTGATAATAAGCCTAAAGAAGTAATTGAAAATTTAGAGATGGCTAAAGACCAGAAAAAGGCAAAAGAATATAGTGATGAAATTCGCGATCACTTAAGAGGCTTTTCTCGTACGATACCCAGCTTTGTTATGGCTTACGGAGATAAGAATCTAACCTTGTCCAATCTAGACGATTATACAGATGATGATGTCTTTCATGAAGTAACGGGAATCACAGAAGCTGACTTTAGACTTTTACGAGATGGTGGGACTTATGTGGATCCTGAGACTGGGGAGGAAAAAATATTCGCCGGGCATCTATTTGATGAAGTCGTTTTTAATGATTCAATCCAAGAGTTTTTGAAGAAAAAAGAAAGCCTAGCCAATTACTTTAAGGAAAATCAGGCAGAAGATATTTTTGACTACATACCTCCTCAAAAAACAAATCAGATTTTTACGCCGCGACATGTCGTAGAGTTAATGGTCGATAAATTAGAGGAAGAGAATCCTGGATGTTTTGATAATCCTGATTTTACATATGCAGACTTATATATGAAGTCAGGACTCTATATTGCTGAAGTGGTCAAACGCCTTTTTCGAAGCCAAGGGCTAAAACAAAAGTTTCCTGATGAGAGAGCGCGGATACGCCATATCTTTAAAAACCAAGTTTATGGGATGGCCCCGACTCCTATTATTTATTTGATTGCTACTAACTATATTCTCGGCTTTGACGAAGAACTTAAACGAGAACTTACTGATATTAGTTCGGCACATTTTGTTCAAGCCGATGCTGCAGAGGCGGCGAAAGAGGGAACCCTTGAGGAGCTGGTAGAACAGTATTTTGGTGGTAAGTAGAATTCGGAGTAATAAAGTTAGCAGTAAATAAAGAGTGTTTTTCTTTTAACATGGGGATAGCATGTATCTGTTGTTTTGAAAACTGATATGATGGAAATACATGATCTAGGCGTTTGTTCTGTAGTAGCAGTATCTGGATAAGGTGGTTGCGGTATTGGAATGATAAGTTCTTATGCCTAAGAGTATAAATGGTATTTTTAAAAATAATTTTTAGGTGGGTTAGGAGTTATTATGAGAAGTAACAATATTCCCCCCCAAGCATATAATTTTATAGACTTATTTGCGGGTGCCGGAGGACTTTCAGAAGGGTTTCTTCAAGCTGGGTATATCCCCGTAGCCCATGTGGAGAAAGATAAATTTGCGGCTAAGACTCTTGAAACGAGAAGTGCTTACTACTATCTTAAGTACACAGATAATCTCGACATTTACAAAAAATATCTTGCCGGTAGGATCTCTCGAGATGAGTTTATGAAGGGAATTCCGGGTTCGATAACCGAACCCATAATCAATGAAACGATGTCGGATGAAACCTTGCCGGCTATTTTTAAGACTATTGATGGGATAATGAAAATCAGAGGCATCTCAAAGATAGACGTTATAGTAGGTGGTCCCCCGTGTCAGGCGTATTCCCTTGTGGGAAGAGCACAAAGCAGTCATATGGAGATCCCAATGAAAGAGGACCCACGTAATTATCTGTACAAATTATACACTCGGTTTCTTAAACGCTATCATCCTCGTATGTTTGTTTTTGAGAATGTTACGGGTATTGAATCTGCGAACGGCGGAGAAACTTGGAAAAATATTCAGAAGTATCTAAAGCGAGTCGGATATGAAATTGAGTGTAGAGAACAGAATGCACATAACTATGGTGTTCTCCAAAACCGCCGTCGTATGATTATTGTGGGATGGTTGAAACAGAGTGGCTTGAAGTATCCTAATTTTTTTGAGGTCAAGACAGAGGCGGTTGTCAATGATCTCTTTGCAGATTTGCCCCAATTGCATCCAGGAGAGAGTTCCAATAAGTATGCGAAGGCCAAAGCAAGCGTTTACGTGAGGGAGACTGGTATTCGCACGAAAGACGATGTATTAACGCTTCATAACTGTCGGCCTAACATAGACAGGGATATTAAAATATACAAGCGTGCGGTAGAACTGTGGAACAATGGTCATAAGCGCCTTAATTACAATGATCTTCCTGATGAACTGAAGACGCACAGAAACAGACGTTCATTTACTGACAGGTTTAAGGTGGTTGAGGGGGATGAGTCATGCTGCCACACTGTTTTGGCCCACCTCTCAAAGGATGGGCACTACTTCATTCATCCCGACATAGAACAGCATCGTTCTATTACCGTTCGTGAAGCGGCGAGAATACAATCCTTCCCTGACAACTATTTTTTTGAGGGACCACGAACATCGCAGTTCGTACAGATAGGCAATGCTGTTCCGCCAATGATGGCAAAAGGAATCGCTATGGGCATTTTTGAACAGCTGTATAAAGGAGATTTAGATGAAAGATAAATTGCTGCTTGAACAATTCAGCAGATATAAGCAGCTTGAACTTGAGGCATCCCCGTTTCACTTCCTTTTAGATGCGAACATAAAATTGCATCCGCATCCGCATCAGATCAATGCGTTCTGTGCGGCTATTCAAGCGTTAAAAACTGGCGGCATTATATTGGCTGATGAGGTTGGTCTCGGAAAAACCATAGAAGCAGGACTCGTGTTGAAGTATGTTCTTGAGTCGGGTGCAAAACGAGTATTGATAGTACTTCCTGCATCTTTGAGAAAGCAGTGGGAATTGGAACTCAAAGAAAAATTTGGCTTAGATTCGGTAATTCTTGACAGAATCACCGTGGAAAGAGAAAGTTCTGACTGGCGAGAGAAACTCACGGGCAATAAGTCTGTCAGAATCGTGCTTACATCTTACGATTATTCATCAAAACTAATAAAACGCTTTCCGGAGGCGAAGTGGGACTTCATCATTATCGATGAGGCACACAATCTTAGGAATGTATTTCATGAAGCCCAACGCGCTAAGAACCTTTATGAGCTTTCAAAAGGGATACCGAAGCTTTTATTGACTGCCACTCCGCTTCAAAACTCGCTGACAGATCTTCATGGACTTGTCGCATTTATTGACCAGCGTATTTTTGGAAGCGAAAAAGTCTTTAAGCGACGCTACATAGAAGGACAGGATTATGCTGATTTAAAGCGTGAACTGTCGCCCGTTCTTTACAGAACGCTCCGTAAGGATGTGGAAAAATATATAAATTTCAAGAAAAGAACCTGCAAGACGGTGGATTTTACGCTCTCACAAGATGAACTTGAGCTATACCAACGCGTGAATAACTTCTTGAAACGAAAGCTGCTGTACTCTATTCCAACATCAAATCGTGGGCTAATTATTTTGGTCATCCGAAAACTACTTGCGTCTTCAAGCTTTGCACTGATTGAGACATTCGAGGTTTTAAAGAAGCGTTTGGAAAAATTGTATGAGGGTAGTAAATCAGCAAACGCTAGAGAGGGATTCGATCTTTTTTGGAGTTATGTCGAAGATGAAATCGACGAATTCGGCTTTGAAGAGACCGAGGATGAAGACACGATTATTCGGAAGCAGTATATTGAGGCGGAGCTGGAAGAGGTAAATGCCATCAGTAATGTTGCCAAACGAATCAAGACAAATGCAAAGGTTAGTGCACTGAAAACCGCCATTCAGATAGCTTTCGACTATCAGCAGGAAAAGGAAATTCCGCAGAAGGTTGTTATTTTTACAGAATCAAAGCGTACACAAAAATACATTGCCGCAGAACTTCGCCAGACCGGGTTTGAGGATGAAGATATTCTTCTTTTTAATGGCGACTTTGATGATACCATGACAAAAGAAATTTACAGGGCATGGCAAGTTAAGAATTTCGACAAGGAAAACTATGGAAGGAGTGTGGAATATAAACAGGCCATCGTGAATTATTTTCGCGATAATGCAAAAATTTTGATTTGTACAGATGCTGGTTCAGAAGGTTTGAACCTGCAGTTCTGCAATACAGTTATTAACTACGACCTGCCGTGGAATCCTATGAAGATCGAGCAACGCATCGGCCGTTGCCATCGTTATGGTCAAGAACATGATGTTATTGCCATCAATCTGCTGAATACGCAGAATGCCGCTGATCAGCGTGTTTATGACATTCTATTGAAGAAGTTTGAACTTTTCGAGGGTATCTTCGGAGCATCGGATATTGCTCTTGGGGCATTGGAATCTGGTACTAGTTTTGAAAAGATGGTATTACGGATTTATCAGGAATGTGATACTACGGCAGAATTCAAAAAGGCATTTGATAAATTGGATCGCAAGTTGAATGCAAAGCGGGATAAAAAGGCAAGAGAACTCCGCGAACTTCTACTTACAGAAAGCAGTGTATCAAAGAGACAGGCACTTGATAAGACAAAAGCGGAAATCGCAAAATATTTACGCGATGTGGAGTATTGGAATGCATTCGATGAGCCGGAAGTAGCCGGTGGACCTTATTACTGGAGGGTTGATAACTGGGGAGAGAAGGTTATTGGATCGCATGGAACCTTATTCATAGGAGCGTTCTATGATTCATCAAAAATTCTTTTTTCGGTATTGTTGCTTTGTGATGAAAAAGGTAATTATGTAGATTTTGACGAAGCAGATTTAGTTCCCGAGCTTGAGCGGATTGATGATATAGATGTGAAATACTTCGAACCAACAGAATCTGAGAATAAGCTTTACCAGCGTATTTACGACAATTTGACCGCCGAGATGATTAAACGCTATCAGGAACAGTCAGCGCCTATTAAGGCATATAACCGCAGGAAGATTGAAAATTGGAAACGCATTCGGATAGAACAACTGGATGTGGTCTACCGGGAACTGAAAGATGAAATCAGTGTTCTTAAGGGACAAGAACGCTCTTCTTATAACGTCTATGAGAAGATAGACATACGGAAAAAGATAACCGAAAAATCTAGGGCACTTGAAAAGATGAAGGAGTCCTTTCATGAGAAAAGAGTCGCACTTAACAGCGAAGGCGAGCGAGAAATCGCAGAATTTGAAAAAAAGTTTGATATTAACCCATTTTTGGTGGTTAACATCGTCCTAAAGTTTTAGGGGAGATTGTTATATACCAGACAGGAAAACTGGAATTGATCTAGGCAGTAAAATACGATGGTAAGGTTGTTGAACCTAGAATCCTGATAGCGATAAATTGTATGGTGCTCTAACCAGTACAAATATGCTTATTCATGGGGAAAACTTAATCACATTGCAGCGGGGCTTTTTAGGAAGGTTGAATGTAATTACATCGGAAGAAGTTGTATCCAAGGCACGAGAAGGCAATAAGTGGCATCAGTTTTCAGCTACGTCAGACTCGTATTGTATAAATAGGATTATGAACTCATTTCCGATAATAACAATTAGATCGGCAATACTTGTAGGTATACATTCGGTATGTTTCATGCCGTGAAGGAGGAGGTATAATGGCTGACAGATTTAAGTATTCAGAAGTCAGGCAAAAAATTATTGATGCTATAAGAACTTATCTCATTGGTCCCAGCGATGAGAAAGAAGTGCTTAAAGAAAATCCTCGCTACGCATATCTCGTAGGGATGCTTGATGTACAGAGTGATGAAGAGGGGGATTCTGGTATCGGTGAGCAGGAAATTGACGCTGACCTAGCATTTGAAGATGGTGAGGGTTTTACTGCTGGTGAAGAGGATGACAATGAGCCTATTTCCACGACCCATTTTCAGTTGCCGTCTTCCATAGGAATCAGTTTCTACATTCAAAGCAATACCGAGAGTCTCAACTTGGATGTGACTTGGGGAGACTATATACAATCTACTGAAAAATACATGGGCAAGGATGAGAAGGAACGCAGCCGTGCCATATATACCCGTCTGCCAATGGCGGAAACCGTCCGTATTAATTTTGCTGATTTTGGTCGTACAAAGGATTATCAACTTGTATGTGACTCTAATGTTCATATCCACGTGTCCCGTATTCCTCTCAAAGGGGGATATTCGCTTGTTACCGCACATGTTATCAACAAGAGAAAAAATTCTGAAAATAGCACAGAAACTATAATGTTCCAAGTGGAACTCAAGGCATATGCAGAGAATGGTTCGGCGGTATTTATTGCTGAGCATATCTGTAGGGAAATACTCACATCGGACGAGTTCTATTTTGAACAGCGTCCTATTATGGGACGTGGTCGTGGTTGTGCGGCTGTATGGGAAACACCGGTTGACGGCAGAACTACCTGTGTGAAATCGGCCTTTATACCTGAATATGAGTTCCCCGGGGTTAGTGCGGCATTAGAAGGTCTTGACAGATATTTCTTCTCAACATTTACCATGTTAACAAAGTCGAAAAAAACGGAAACAATTGGAAAGCTTAATACCCTTGCAAATTCTTATGAGGACTGGATAAATAATGCTCTAATCAGTAACACCAAAATGAGCAATCCCGATTTCAAAGATAAAATCGGGAATAAAGTTATTGAACGGTGTCGAGATGCTCTAGACCGAATTCGTGAAGGAATCCATATCATTGAAACGGATGATATCGCATTTGAGGCTTTTTGTTTTATGAATCGTGTAATTTTCTTGCAGAACAGTATTAAGGGTTATTCAAAAAAACACGGATCCGGAATAGAGTGTAATTTCCAAGATTTCATTAATCCAAAGAACCCTAGTAACGACTTCGGATGGCGTCCGTTTCAGATTGCTTTTATTCTGATGAATATTGCGGGTATCGTTGATCCGAAACATAAGGACCGTGAGATTGTTGATTTGCTCTACTTTCCTACAGGGGGTGGTAAGACGGAGGCTTATCTTGGCCTTATGGCATTTGTTATTGCCAATAGGAGACTTAGAGCATCTGATGGCGATGAATACAATCGAGACGGTGGCGTGACTATCATGCTTCGATACACACTTCGTCTGCTAACTACGCAGCAAAGGGATCGTATTACAAAAATGGTTCTTGCAGCCGAAATGATTAGAAGGCAGGCATATCCGTTGTTTGGTAAAGAGCCAATCACTATAGGGTTCTGGGTAGGAGGTGGAGTAACTCCTAATAAGTTTAAGGAGTTTATTGAAAAACTGGATAGTCCGCTAGCGGCAAGGAATGCAAAGAATCATGTTTACAAGCAGCTACTTACCTGTCCGTTCTGCGGGAAGCCTTTCAAGGAAGAAAACTTTAATATTGACATAGACACGAAATCTGTTGAGATCTTCTGCTCTGATCCGGATTGTTTCTTTTACAGATATAATGATGACAGGATACCAATCCCCGTTTACCTCGTTGATGAGGAAATATATGCAAAGTGCCCGACTATTATTTTGTCGACAGTCGATAAGTTTGCGCGCCTACCTTGGGATGTGAATACGAATGCTCTTTTTGGTAGAGTGGACAGAAAGTGTAGCCGTGATGGATATGTTGCAATTGGGGCAGAACATGGTCGCCACAATAGTACGGCCTCATTACCTACATCAACGATGACTAATATCAAGCCTTTCTTGCCGCCGGAATTGATTATTCAAGATGAGCTGCACCTTATCACGGGACCGCTTGGTACGGTTTACGGTGCATACGAAACGATTATCGAAGATATGTGCACCCATGATAACATCAAGCCAAAGTATGTCGTTTCTACCGCAACAATCAAGAATGCGGAGGCACAGATAAGATGTCTCTATGCAAGAAAGGATACAACACAGTTCCCGCCGAATGGGTTTGAAATTGGGGATAGTTTTTTCATTAGAGAGATCTCCGTAGATGATGATCCGTTCCGAAAATATGTGGGTATCTGTGCGCCAGGCCAGTCTGTTAAAACGGCTTTACTTCGTATTTATGCCATTATTTTGCAAGCCACTTATACATATTCCCTACAGGAGGAGTACAAGGATGTGATTGATCCGTATTATTCTCTGGTAGGCTATTTCAACAGTATTCGAGAACTTGGTGGTGCAGTCAGACTTTTGCAAGACGATATTCCGAAGAGCATTTATCACATTAAAAATAAGTATGGTTTGGATAAACAAAGGTATTTAAACCATAAGGTGGAGATCACATCGCGTATGTCATCATACAAGATACCTGAAAAATTGAACCAGCTTGAAGTGCCCTGTACGTCAAAAGACTGTTTGGACACGGCTATTGCTACCAATATGATTGCAGTTGGTATGGACGTTGACCGCCTTGGTCTAATGGTGGTGACAGGTCAACCGAAACAGAATTCGGAATATATCCAAGCAACAAGTCGTATAGGGCGTTCATTCCCGGGACTTGTAGTTACACTTTATAATGCGTATCGCCCTCGTGATTTGTCGCATTATGAGAATTTTACGGGGTATCATTCGCAGCTTTATCGTTTTGTCGAGGGCACAACTGCAACACCGTTTTCAGCAAGAGCAAGAGACCGTGTTATACATGCGTTGATAATATCTGCAATACGGCTGAAATTCTCCAATATGGCGAATAATTCGGATGCAGCAGATATCGAATTATTAACAAATGAACAGCTTGATTCTGTGAAAAAAATGATAATTGATCGTCTTAATATTATCAAGCCATCAGCGAGAGTAGACGCAGAGGAAGAAATCGACAGGTTTATTGACTGGTGGAAATTACAGGCAGGACAGAAAAAACCTCTTCACTATTATGTTGTCCATACAAAAGAATACAACAGATTGATGAATTCGTATGATCAACCGCACAATGAAAAGGAGAAGGCAACTCTTCGTTCCATGCGTGAGGTCGAAAGCACTGCAAATATGTTCTACTACTTGGAGGAATGATATGGTTTTTAATAATAACAAATTAGGAGAATTGCGTCCCAATCAGATTATAACTACATTCGGCCCTGGATCCATTGTTGATGCAGTAAAAGATTCAGTTACAATCCTTGATATTCCTTACTGGAAAAAGAAAGGACAGAAAATTATTGATGGCAGACTTGCCTCATATCTTGGTGTTGATTGCTTCTATATGCCGAGTACAAGTTTTTCCGAAGATGTTCCTGTCGTAACATTCCCGTATTGGCATGTATGCTCTAATCTGAAATGTGGCAGGCTCTTTGACACAAGGCAAAACTTTGATTTAGATAAGTATCTAAAATATGGTGTTACGTGCCCTGAATGCAGTTATCCTGCTTATCCGTCCCGTTTTATTATGATTTGTGAAGGCGGGCATATGTCTGATTTTCCATGGAGCTGGTGGGTACATAGGGGTCGTTCAGATTGTGATGGTGTATTGAAAATGTACTCAATAGGTAATACCTCAACACTTGCTGATATGTGGGTAGAATGTTCCTGTGGTGCGAAACGTAGCATGAGTGGTGCAACACAGCGAGATAATTTTAAAGAAATAACATGTCTTGGACATCATCCATTTAGACCAAGTGTACGAAATCAAAGATGTAATAGACCGGTTATTCCATCGCAGAGAGGGGCTTCGAATGTTTACTTTGCGGTGAGCAGAAGTGCTATATCTATACCTCCGTGGATTGACCCTCTCTATAATTTGATTGATGAACATCTGAGCCATATTGAATATCTAAAAAATATTATGGGTGATGAAGGCGTAAAAATAATATATGAGAAGCATTTCTCGACACAATACGAGTGGGTCGACTTTAATAAAGCTCTTGAACGTCGGCTAAACAATATTAAAGCGTTTACTGAAATTAAGCAGATGGAGTACAATGCCATAACGCATCATAATGATCCTGCGTATGAATCTAATAAAATACATTTCAACGCTGAGGAAGATACTTTACCAAGATACTTACAGAAATATTTCAGCCGCATTATCCGAGTAACTAGGCTTAGAGAGGTTCGTGTTCTTCTTGGATTTACCAGAGTGGATGCACCTGACCCCGATGCTGACGAGCAGCTGAATGTAGTTGCATTAAGTAAAGGAAAACAGGAACGTTGGCTTCCGGCGGCAGAAGTAAATGGGGAAGGTGTCTTTATAGAATTTAACAGGAAAACGTTGGCTGCATGGCTTAAAACCTTTGCAATAAGTGGCCTATCTCAGAAATATTCTGATTCCTATAGGGCTTTTTGCAAATCCAAGGGATGGACAATCACAGTTGTGAGGGATGCGGTATATGTTCTTATGCACACATTTGCTCATCTAATGATAAAGCAAATGTCTATGTCGTCAGGGTACTCTTCATCCGCTATAAGGGAAAGAATATATTTTAGCGATAAAATGTCTGGGATCCTTTTATACACAGGTAGTTCAGATAAAGAAGGATCGCTCGGAGGTTTGGTGGAACTTGGAAATATTGACCAAATGACAAGCCTTATGAGGGATGCCTTTCAAGAAGCTTTGGTTTGCACAAATGACCCAGAGTGCATGAGTAATCTGCCTAAGGGGAAGAACTCTAATGGTGCTGCCTGCCACTCTTGTTGTATGATTTCAGAAACAGCGTGTGAGAATGGTAATAGAATGCTTGATCGTGGGCTTGTAGTCCCGATTCTGGGGCGCGAGGAATGCTCGTATTTCAAAGAGTTGGTGAGTGAGTTATGTCAAGTGGAAATTTAAACAAAGAAATTTTCTTGAATATGGTTAGAAGTGATTTGTCAAATGGTACATCAAATGCTGAAGCTATGCTTAAGCGTACTTGTCCGAAAATATCAGATGATTGCTGTAAAGATATAATAGAGGCCGTTATTGGGGCAATGACAATGGTCGATTCTGACAAAGTGTCCCTTGTTGTTACAGCTCCACCATCATTCGCAATAAATACAAGGACAACGAAGAATGTTGTACAGTCGATGATTAACGGGGCGAATAGGAATGTTTTGATAACAGGCTATTCCTTGTCCTCATACTTTTCGGAGTTAGTTGATACTATTATTCAAAAGAGCCAACGAGGAGTTTTTGTAAAATTCTTCGTAAATGATATAGACAAGCAGCCGAGATTCGATAAAATTCTTCGTCATAAAGGTCGTTTTCTTAAAATCTATAATTACCGCTCAGAAGACGATAAGATGGCTGCACTTCATGCAAAGGTCATATCAGTTGACCAGCAGCAGACGCTTATTACTTCTGCAAACCTTTCCTATCATGGACAACAAGGCAACATTGAACTTGGGACACTCATAGAATCAAAGCAAATTGCAAAGCAGATAGATGATATCTTCACCAAGATGATCTTCTCAAAAGTATTCAGTGAGGTATAAGAAAATTTTTTGATTATCATTTGATGTGATTCATTTTAAAAGTCTATGAGGATACAAATTTACTAAACTAAAAAACTAAAGACTCATAGGATATTTCATGTTAGTTTTGATGGCGATAAAGTTAGTATTTAGGTTCTATAATAAATGTTGAAGTCAGCACCGAATAGGTGCTGACTTCAACATTATTTTTTTGCAAGACAAAAGCATATCAGGCTTGCATTCTTTATAATATTGTTCCCTTATTTCTATTTCACGACCCAAAGAATTACCGACCGTCTTGGGCATAGATGAGTTCAGAGGCCATGCAGCCGGGCAGAAATACCGGGTCATCTTAACCGACCCGGATAGCCATCATATTATTGATGTATTACCGAAGAAGGATACGAATGCCCTGTGTCGGTATTTCGTAGCCTATAGCCGAAAAGAAAGACAGAAGGTTCAGTTTATTGTGACGGATATATCTCCCCAATTTAGTCTCGTCATGGAAACCTTGTTTCCTCATGCCCATATTGTGTGTGACCGTTACCCTGTTGCCGGAATGGACAAGGCATTATACGAAAATATAAGGAGGCTCATGCCGGAAAGGTATATACATGGGATTACGGCGAAACATATATATGATTTGATTGTTTGTTGATAATATAAAATCAGTATAATTTGAGATTTGTGAATTTATTAACTCAGTTTTTAAAAATAGTAGAGGTCTGAACGAGAGTGTTACTTACGTTCAGACCTCTTTGTGTTATACCGATATACAGGAAATAATACCTTGAGCAAGACGATTGCTTCGGTGATTTTTAAGAAGTAATACATTTATTCATTGTGTTATTTTCGTAACAAAAGTGATAAAATGATGACATATATTGTGTGGGTTGATTAGTCAACCTTATATACGAAAGACGGCAGTTGAGGAGGGTAGGTACGCGGTAATAGGCGGAAGCGTTTCTTGTCTTCGTTTTTTTCATTGCGATGAATGTTGTGGCGGATATGAAAGCAGGGGATTCTAATGAATAAGGATGAAAAAAATAAGCTCGAATTTCACGACAGGATGGATATGGTTGTTCATAATGACCGGCTCAATCGTTTTAACGGCAGGCAAGGTCACGGGTTTGCCGCAGAGCAGGGGAATACGTTAATAGACAAAGTACACGGTCGGGATGCCTGCATTGTAGGCACGATAATGCAAAGAACGGAGCCGACAGAATGGTAGACGGGAGGCTTATTCAGACAAAGTATTGCAATAATGCAAAGGCCTCTGTTGAAGCAGCCTTTAAGAACGGACAATTACGTTATGTCGACGCTAACGGAAATGCCATGCAAATCGAAGTTCCTTCCGATCAGTATGATGAGGCGGTTCGTATTATGGCGGAAAAAATAAGACAGGGTAAAGTACCCGGTTGTACGGACCCTGCCAAGGCGAAGGAACTTGTCCGTAAAGGCAATGTAACGTATAAGCAGGCCATGAATATTGCTAAGGCCGGGACTATAGAGTCTCTTACATTCGATGCGGCTAACGGTCTGGTAGTCGGAGCCGGTGCGGCCGGAATATCGGGGGCTATCGTTATGGCTCGGGCATTATGGGACGGCAGAGACTTTGACGAGGCTGTAGATATGGCCGTTTATGCGGGAATTCAGGCCGGAGGAACGGCATTCGTTACGTCTCTCGTATCGGCACAGCTGGTTAAGACCGGTCTGAATCAAATGCTGTTGGAGCCTTCCATCGCGTTGGTCAAGTTATTGCCGAGCGATGTAAGACATGCCTTGGTCAAGGTTTTGCGTAACGGGGCGCCTCTTTACGGCGGTGTGGCGACTAATAACTTGGCTAAGTTGCTGAGGACCAATATTATGGTCGACGTTGTGGCGACCTTGGTGCTATCGGGGAAGGATATCGGTCATTTTATAAACGGTAAGATTTCGGGAAGACAGCTTTTTAAAGAGATGACAACCGTGGCTTCAAGTGTATCCGGAGGAACCGGGGGAGCTTATGCGGGCGGTGCGGCCTTGTCCTTTTTAGGACCTGCCGGTACGATTGCCGGAGGAATTTTAGGAGGGATTGTAGGCGGCTTTTTATCATCTACATATGCACGGAAACTTTTGGATAAATTTATAGAAGATGATGCCGTTGCGTTGACAAAAATTGTTGGAGATCGTTTTAGCGTTTAATAACATTTAGAAATAATATGAGATTAATTAAATTGTAAAGGAGCAGTGTTATGCGATTTGACCTTGAACAGGAGATAGAAAAAAAATATATGCCGAGATTTTCTTGGGGGCAAATCCCTATTATTGGAGGAATTGCCAGCCTTATAGACTACTGTAGGAGTGACAACAAGTTGGAAGGGCAAGAGTATGCCCGTGTATTTGCGGCGTCATTATATTCAGGAGTTATAAAAGAACTAAGGGATTCTGTAAAAGAAATTGATGCAGCAGACGATAGGAGTGATGTCAAACTTCGCAAACATATTGAGGTGCTAAGAACGGAATATGACGAATATAAGAAAGCGAATATATTGTTGGAACGTAAAATGACACAAGCTCTTTCAAGGATAAAAGACCCTTATTATGACAAGCTTAATCTTTCTGGTGGAACGTCTATCACGGCTGCTCTGGGGTACTGTATTATGGCTGACCCATATTATACAGGCCTAGGTCTTGATGATAAAATGGAGAAAAAAAGAAAAAAATATTTTTTAATGTCACTTGCCGAATGTATCACCAACTGGGAGGAAAAAGTTTCTGCACTTGAAAAAAAGAAGAGCGAAAGTCTGAAGAGATATAAGGACCTTGAAGTTTATAGAACTCAAAAAGTTAATGAATTGTCCGATATCGTTAAGCAGGAACGAAATAAGTTTACTAATAATCTTGCCAAATACAGAATTATTTGTATTAGGGAAAGTAGGTAGATAACTATGGATGAATTTGATAAGGCTTTAGCAGATTATTCTGATTATCGAAATAATCGAAGTCAAATGAAGAGCGAGACAAAGAGACTGCTGGAACGGCTTGATAAGGCTAAAAAGTTTATAGATGAGACTCCCCAAAAACTGAGAAATTATGAACGTGAATTTGATGAGAAAACAGGGTTGAACGCATTTGAAATTAAACTTTTATTTGTTGTTGCCGGATTGCAAGTATTACGGCAATATTGGTTTAAGTTCCCAATTAGACTAAACGACCAAGATGCGGCTAAATCTACTGACGGATATACAAAAACTCATTCTAATCGAGTTCATAGGTATTATAATCCCGGCTTAGAGGAAATCATTACTAATCCGGTTCCTTTTGATGCTAATATAGGTTCTGATGGAGCGTTAAAAGGAGGCGGGAAACTGGGACATCGTGTGAAGACTTTAGGGCATGATCCTATTTTAGGATTGATTTTTGGTACGGCTAATATTGCTACTGCTACTTTAACTACGAATGAGTTTAAATCCTATCATATTAAAACCAGAGATGGAAAAGATGTGTTTGCGGAACGGGCCGATACTTCAATGGTATTGACAAAGACTATTGAGAAATTATTAGGTCCTAAACAAGAAAGAGAAAAGGTAGCAATTGCCTTCGTAAAAGAACTGGTTCATTTGAAATCCGATATGTATACTAAGAATGGCTTACCATTGCCGGGGATTAGTATTATAGATGCTAAATTAGCATCTAAACTTTCTGATTATGGTTTTGATTTCGCTAATGTTTCCAATATAACGCAACAGGCTACATGGGCATCATTTATTAATTATTTGACGGCTATCTATCACTATAGCTTTTATGATGGAACAATAAGCGAGGATTTATATGAAGTAAAGACAAAAAAAATTATAATGTATTCAGGGGCACTATCAAGTTTGGTTAATGTAGCCGTAGTTGCAATAACTAAAGACATTAAACGATTAGATATCGGAGGAATTGGTGTTGCTATTTATACTATCCTTAAAGACAGAGAACGAATCAGGGAGATTAAACGAGATTATGTGTTAGGCAATTATGATAATGAATTAAAATCGTTATAGATTTTAAATTAAAATGTATTTTAATGCAATGTTATTAATGGTTTAAGGTTTTGTAATGGGCGATGAAGTTAGTATAGCATCAAGCGGGTGACTTTATCACTATTTTTATGGAATAAAGACACATTGGTTATTATATGTTATAGGAATTACGGATTAAGTCTTTGTTCATTTGTTTTCTTATTATTATGGAAAGTTATTAGACTATGATTTGATAGGGTCAATTAAACGCTTCTGTCGGTATTCATACATTTGCTCCAATAAATCCTTAAGGAGATGATAATGTGAGGAAATCAAAGTTTGCTTGTGTTTGGATAGCTATCATAATCACCTTCCTTTGCATCCCTACTGCATTTGCTAACATTGACACGCAGACGGCTTCTATTGTGTCGAAGTTGCAAGGTCAATGGTATGACGAGAACGGGAATGTAGCTCTGGATTTCGAAGGGAATACGGTGAATGGTTATCCCATTGTGGGGGCTTATCATCCTGCCGGAGGCAGTGGTGATTTTAGTTGTACGCTTCGAATTGTCGAAAATGAAAGCTATAAAGACTTATTCCTTATTTGTTCCCATGTAGGAAAGCCGGACTATCATTCCCATATTATTTTGAACGGAGCGTATGGGGATGCTTCTAAGGGAGCTATGTTTCTTAAAACAAAGACGGCTCAGTATTATGAAACGGTCGGCGGTATTGGTATTGACATGCCGGCTAAAGAGGTTATAGCTAAATACGGTGAACCGGATATGAGGCAAATATGGCGGAAGACGCCCGGAGAGTATTTGTGGAAGTACAATCGCATGGGCTTGGAGTTGGTTATGCGATATGACCGAGTTGATCGGATTCGCATCTTAAAAAACGGCAATCGGCGTTTTGACAGGACGGGCTTTAACTGTGCCAATGCCCCTTATGAGTTCCAAGAAGTCTACGGGGTTAGATATGCCCCCGGAGCCGGACCGTTTGGGAGTTTCGAAATAGGACATGGAGAATGTATGTGGTTTGATGAATATCCTGATTGTATAGAGTTGTCGACTTGTTGTAATTAATATGTCGGGCTATTGAAGTGGAAGATAGTACAAAGTTGTACTTTATTCATGTGGTAGGATGCAGATGTCAAAGGAGCTGGAGTTTCAGTTATCTCAGAAAAAATTTGCCATGAAAGTTAAGTGGCTCGATGCCGGGTGGATGTTTGTTGATGTTACTGTAAACGGAAAGACATTTGAGCGAATGTTTGATCAGGATGTCAGTGACCCTACTATTAACCTGATGGAAACGTATTTGGCCGTTCGGGATTATACGGAAGACGGTAAGAACGTTCTTTTAAGAGATAACAATATTTATTGGATGTGGGACGATAGGACAACTTTTTATGTTCATATTGTTCGAATGGATGATGACCGCTATAAGATTACCATTGAGGATGATGAGTTTCCCAAAGAGGATGTAGTGCTTAGTAAGACCGAGTTTTTGGCGGCTCTGGATGATTTTTTTCAGGGCATTTTAGATAACTCGGGGTTTCCCTACCAGTATCCGGTGGGAACAGAAGCGGATGATGATACCATGGATAAGGCTGAACAGATGTATCGGTCCATATTTGAGTTGTTGCCGGAAGAAGTACGTCATGAGGATGACGTTTATTACGGAATAAAAAGCATTTGTATTAATGCCATGGTTAAAGTTTATCCCGAAGCACAGGCCTATGCCGATGATTATCGAAAAATGTTAGAAACTTATACGATTCCCAAGCGGTGGGAACGATGGAAGTAGAGTTTACAGTAGGAATATTTCCTCACAAAAAAATCCCGGTCGGACTGAATCCGACCGGGATTTTCTACTGCCCCACTGGGCACCCTGCCCGAGCAGTGTGGCGCTCATCATATGTATTGTATCTACGTGGCGGATTCCCAGGTTCACGATGGTGGAGTGTGCCGATCTTTCGTTTAAGCAAAGGGAAGACAGCGTTTCAGGTGGTCTGCCGGGATTTGCACGTAGCGGTCTTCTTTGTCCAGGACTTCGATCATGCCGTTGTTCCAGAAGGTGGAGAGGCGGAGTTTTCTGCCGCTTTCGAGGCAGAAGGTAATGTTTTTGATATACGAGGTCAGACCGTAGGGCAAGGTCATGTTACAGGCTCCCGTAAATTCGCAGGCCGCTTCTTCAAAGGTTTGTTCTTCAATGAGGCAGTCGGTGATGGTATCTCCTTGGAGACCTGAAAAGAGTTCTTTAGCCAGGTATTCTTGTTCCCGTTCTTCTTCGGAGGCCCCGTAGTAGTGCGTCGGAATGGAGTTTTTGCTCATATAGACGGTTGAGGATTCGGTAAAGTCGATTTCAAATTTCCCTTTGTCCGTCACAAGGACTATGGGACAGAGGTACCAGTTCATAATGAGGTTAA
>ERZ773031.452-NODE-452-length-22236-cov-9.162887_pt1 | contig 22236 bp, 19 predicted proteins | sample MGYA00511666_ERZ773031 | MGnify/ENA primary metagenome ERZ773031 (study PRJEB29015, sample SAMEA2738135) | human oral metagenome | biome: human oral; feature: human-associated habitat; material: saliva | place: China | collected 2250 ...
ATACGCTGATGGTACTTGGCTGGAAGCGGCCTGGGAGAGTATGGATTTGCCAAGCTCATAACAAGAGAGAAACCAGTGTTTCTCTCTCTTTTTTGTTTTTGAGCAAAAGTATAAAAATATGTATGTTATTTTTTTATTATGTGATATAATTAAAAGAATTAATAAGAAGGAAGTGAATAATGGAACAATTAGAAAAATTAAAAGAATTTAGGGAATTAGGGCTTGGTGAAAAGGTATTAAAGGTATTATCAAAAAAGGGATATGAATCTCCTACACCTATACAAAGATTAACAATACCAGCACTTTTAAAAAATGATAAAGACATAATAGGACAAGCACAGACTGGAACAGGTAAAACTGCTGCTTTTTCTTTACCTATAATAGAAAACTTTGAACATTCAGATCACATACAAGCAATAGTTTTAACTCCAACAAGAGAATTAGCTTTACAAGTAGCTGAAGAAATGAATAGTTTAAGTACAAGTAAAAAAATGAAGGTAATCCCTGTTTATGGTGGACAATCTATAGACATACAAAGAAAACTTATAAAGACAGGAGTAGATGTTGTTGTAGGAACTCCAGGAAGAGTTATAGATTTAATTGAAAGAAAGCTATTAAAGCTAAACTCATTAAAGTATTTCGTTTTAGATGAAGCAGATGAAATGCTTAATATGGGATTTGTTGAAGATATTGAAAAGATCTTAACATTTACAAATGATGATAAGAGAATGCTATTCTTCTCAGCAACTATGCCACCAGAAATAATGAAAATTGCAAAAACTCATATGAAAGAATATGAAGTACTAGCAGTAAAGAGTAGAGAATTAACAACAGACTTAACAGAACAAATATATTTTGAAGTTAATGAAAGAGATAAGTTTGAAGCTTTATGTAGAATAATTGACTTAACAAAAGAATTCTATGGAATAATTTTCTGTAGAACTAAGACAGATGTAAATGAAATAGTTGGAAGATTAAATGATAGAGGTTATGATGCTGAAGGTCTACATGGAGATATAGGACAAAATTACAGAGAAGTAACTTTAAAAAGATTTAAAACTAAGAAAATAAATATTCTTGTTGCAACTGATGTTGCTGCTAGAGGAATAGATATAAATGATCTAAGCCATGTTATAAACTATGCTATACCTCAAGAAGTTGAAAGTTATGTTCACAGAATAGGAAGAACAGGTCGTGCTGGAAAAGAAGGTACTGCTATAACTTTTATAACTCCTCAAGAGTATAGAAGACTTTTACAAATACAAAAGGCAGTTAAAAAAGAAATTAGAAAAGAAAGTTTACCTGATGTAAAAGATGTTATTCAAGCTAAAAAGTTTAGAATAATAGATGACATAGGGCAAATTTTAATAGATAATGACTATGATAAGTTTAAAAAATTAGCTAAAGATTTATTAAATATGGAAGAAGCAGAGAATATAGTTGCCTCTCTATTAAAATTAACATATAGTGATGTTTTAGATGAAAGTAACTACAATGAAATATCTCCAGTTAAGATGGAAGATACAGGGAAAACTAGACTTTTCATTGCTATGGGTAGAAAAGATGGAATGACTCCAAAGAAATTAGTTGATTTCATTGTTAAGAAAGCTAAAGTAAAACAAGCATATATAAAAAATGCAGAAGTCTATGATGCTTTCTCTTTTGTTTCAGTTGCATTTAAAGAAGCTGAAATAATAGTTGAAGCTTTTGCTGAAATTAGAAAAGGTAAAAAACCATTGATAGAAAAAGCAAAATCTAAGAAATAATTTAAGGATTGAGGTATGAATAAATACAATTTTACTGAAACAGATAAGACAATTTTAAAAAGATTGGTAGATGAAAAGGAAGAAGAGTATTTAAGTAAAAAAAGAGCCAAAGATTTATTTGAAAAGGATATTTTATTAAAAGCTGACTTGGGAACTTTTAAGAGTTTGCAAGCTATACATAAGTATCTTTTTCAAGATTGCTTTGGAACAGCAGGTTTAGTGAGAAAACATGATATCAGAAAGGGAGATACCCTATTTTGTAAGGCTATGTATTTGGAAGATAATCTAAAAACTGTATCCAGCATGAAAGAGGATACGTTTGAAGATATAATTGAAAAATATGTTGAGATGAATATGATGCACCCTTTCTATGAGGGAAATGGCAGAGCCACTAGAATATGGCTAGATTTCTTACTAATTAAAAGACTTGGAAAATGTATAGATTGGAAAAAGATAGATAAGGAAGATTATCTATCAGCAATGAAAAGAAGTATAATAAATTCTTTGGAATTAAAAACTTTATTGAAAGATAATTTAACAGACGATATTAACAATAGAGATTTGTATATGTCAAATATAAATCAATCTTATCGTTATGAAAATATGACTAATTATGATGCTAATAATTTAGATGAAGAAACTGAATTAAAAGAAAAATACTCTAAGAAGTAGGAGGCTTAAATGAAAAAATTACTAGCTATAGTATCAATAGTAATTATAATTTTAGCAGGTACAACTGCTTACCAACTTAGCAAAAAAGATAAATATAATTTAGTTTTAGAAATAGATAAGGATAAACCATTAAAGGAATCTTTATCAACTTTACCTGTTTCTAATAATCCATTTTTTAAACTATATTTAAAGTTTAGAAACAGTGGTAGAAATATAAAGGCAGGTAGCTACGAATTAAGAGGAAAATACAATATAGTAGAGCTTATATCTATCCTTGAAAGTGGTAAATCTAAGGTATTTAAATTTACCATTATAGAAGGAAGTACAGTAAAAAATGTTATAGATAAATTAGTTGCTAATGGAAAGGGAACTAGAGAAAACTATATGAAGGCATTTAAAGAAATAGACTTCCCTTATCCAACTCCTGATGGAAATTTTGAAGGATATTTATATCCTGAAACATATTTTATACCAGAATCTTATGATGAAAAAGCAGTACTGAATATATTCTTAAAGGAATTTTTAAAGAGATTCCCTGTGGAAAAATATACTGATAAAGAAGAATTTTATCAAAAATTAATAATGGCATCTATACTTGAAAGAGAAGCAGCCTTAGATAGTGAAAAACCTCTAATGGCTTCAGTTTTCTATAATAGAATAGCTAAGAATATGACTTTATCAGCAGACTCAACTGTAAATTTTGTATTTAATTATGAAAAGAAAAGAATATATTATAAGGATTTAGAAGTGCAATCTCCATATAATACATATAAAAATAAAGGCTTACCACCAGGACCTATCTGTAACCCAACTGTAAGCTCAGTAGATGCAGCTTATAATCCGGCTGATACTGAATTTTTATTCTTTGTTACAAAGGGTGGAGGAGCACACTTCTTTAGTAAAACTTATAAAGAACACTTAGATTTCCAAAAAAATAATAAATAAGAGGGGCTATGGAATTATTTAGAGAAATATTAAAACTTAATGAAAAATATAATCTAATTGAAAATAATGATACTATAGTAGTAGGTTTTTCAGGAGGACCTGACTCTGTTTTTTTAGTGGAAATGTTAAAGAAATTACAAGATTTTTTTAAATTTAAAATCTATCTAGTGCATATAAATCATCTTTTAAGAGGGGAAGATGCAGATGCAGATGAAAGTTTTTCTTATGACTATGCTAAGAGAAATAACTTAGAAATTTTTGCAAAAAGAATTCCAGTCAAAGAAATTGCTAAGAAAACAGGTAAAACTCTTGAAGAGGTTGGTAGAGAAGAAAGATATAATTTTTTCTCTGAAATATATAATAAAGTTGGAGCTAATAAGATAGCAACAGCTCACAATAAAGATGACCAAATAGAGACTTTTCTATTTAGATTAGTAAGAGGAACATCTTTACAAGGCTTAGAGGGGATTAAGTTAAAGTATAACAATATTATAAGACCTATTTCAGAAATATATAAAAAAGATATACTTGAATACTTGAATAAAAATGAAATTCAATATAAAATAGACAAGACGAACTTTGAAAATGAATTTACTAGAAATAGTATAAGGTTGGATTTAATTCCTTTTATTGAAAAAAGATATAACATCAAATTTAAAGATAAACTTTTTTCTTTAATTGAAGAAATAAGAGAAAATAACAAAAAAAATTTTTTAGATTTAGATGAATATGTAGACGAAGAAAATAGATTAACTTTAGAAAAAATAAAGACTTTATCTCTTTTTGAAAGAAAAAATTTGCTAGTTCATTTTTTGAATAAAAAAAATATAAAAATAAATAGAAACAAAATAGATGAGATAAACAGTCTAATAAAAAGTGATGGTACAAAAAAAATAGATTTGGACTTAAATTTTAGAATTGTAAAAGACTATCATCATTTATATATAGAAAAAAAGGAAGAAGAAACCGTTTCTTGTTTAAATGAAATTCTTCAATTAAAAATTCCAAGTGAAACTTATTTCGATAAGTATAAAATAAAGGTAGAATTCGTTGAAAATAAAGAGAAAACAAAGTATAAAAATCAGTACTTACTATATGCTATGAATAATGATATAATAGAGATTAGGTATAGAAAGGAAGGAGATAGAATTCTTTTAGATGAAAACCATTCTAAAAAACTAAAAGAAGTTTTAATAAATCAGAAAGTTCCTAGAGATGTAAGGGATAGAATTCCTATATTTCTATATAAGAATAATATATTTTGGATATATGGGATAAAAAAAGCCTATATTCCTAAAGAAAACAAAAATACAAGTGAACTTAGACAAGTTTTAATCACAGTGGAGGAGGTAATGAATGAAGGATAATCAGTTTGAAGATGAAGATTTAAAAAATGACTCACAAATTCCTGAAAATCAAGAAAATAAAATAAATGAAGAAGAAAAAATAAATGAAGAAATAAAGCTAGAAGAGAAGAAAGAAGATAAAAAGGAAGAAGAGCCAAAACAGGAAGAACCAAAACCAGAAGAAAATTCTGAAAAAGAAGAAGAAAAACAAGAAAATAAACAAGAAGAAGATAAAAAGGAAGAAAAAAGATATAACAGAAGAGAAGAAGAAAGAAAAAGAGTAGTTGGAAAGGCTGTAAAAGTAAACTTTAACCTAAAAGGTTTATTAATGTTAGTCTTTATTATAACTCTTTTTGCTGTTGCTCCAAAAATAATGGAAGAAAGCAAAGCTCAAGATTATGTTGATATATCTTATTCAGATTTTATAAAAAATATTGAAAGTAAAAAGATAGGTGTAGTTGAAGAAAAAGATGGCTATGTATATGGTTACAAGGCAAATGAAGTAAAATATCTTGATAATAAATCAAATAATAGCCTAAAATCAAAATTAGGTTTTGATAATAAAACTGGAGTTCAAGGACTTAAAGCTAGACTTATAACAAATAGACTAGGTGAAGATAGTAACTTAATATCTGTTATAAATGAAAATGGAGCTCTTATACAATCTACTGAGCCACCTCAACCATCATTATTACTTAGTATAGTTCTTTCACTTTTACCTTATGTGATAATGATAGGACTACTAGTATTCATGATGAATAGAATGGGTAAAGGTAGCGGTAGTGGTGGAGGACCACAAATATTCAATATGGGTAAATCAAAGGCAAAAGAAAATGGAGAGAATATTTCTAATGTAACTTTTGCTGATGTTGCAGGTATTGAAGAAGCAAAACAAGAATTAAAAGAAGTTGTAGATTTCTTAAAAGAACCTGAGAAATTTAAGAAAATTGGAGCAAAAATTCCTAAAGGAGTTCTTCTTTTAGGGGAACCAGGAACAGGTAAAACTTTACTTGCAAAGGCAGTAGCCGGAGAAGCTAAAGTTCCATTCTTTAGTATGTCTGGATCTGAGTTCGTAGAAATGTTCGTCGGAGTTGGAGCTTCAAGAGTTAGAGATTTATTTGGAAAAGCTAGAAAAAATGCACCTTGTATAGTATTTATAGATGAAATAGATGCTGTTGGTAGAAAAAGAGGAAGTGGACAAGGTGGAGGAAATGATGAAAGAGAACAAACTCTAAACCAACTTCTTGTTGAAATGGATGGGTTTGGTACTGATGAAACTATAATAGTTTTAGCAGCAACAAACAGAGCAGATGTACTAGATAAGGCCTTAAAGAGACCTGGAAGATTTGATAGACAAGTTGTTGTTGAGATGCCTGATGTAAGAGGTAGAGAAGAAATATTAAAAGTTCATGCTAAAAATAAAAAGTTTGCACCTGATGTAGATTTTAAAGTTATTGCAAAGAAAACAGCTGGAATGGCTGGAGCTGACTTGGCTAATATTCTAAATGAAGGGGCTATTTTAGCGGCAAGAGCAGGAAGAACTGAGATAACTATGGCTGACTTGGAAGAAGCATCTGAAAAAGTTCAAATGGGACCTGAAAGAAAATCAAAACTTGTTCCAGAAGAAGAAAAATTAGTTGTTGCTTATCATGAAGTTGGGCATGCTATTGTAGGTTATGCAATTGGAAGTGAAACAAAGGTGCATAAAATTACTATGATTCCAAGAGGTCCTGCAGGGGGTTATACTTTATTTTTACCAGAAGAAGAAAAATCTTTCCACTCTAAAAAATATTATTTAGATGATATTGTTACATATTTTGGTGGAAGAGCAGCAGAAGAAATTATTTTTGGTAAGGATCTTATTACTAATGGTGCAGGTAGTGATATTTATCATGCAACTGCTATTGCTAAAAATATTGTTACAAGATTCGGTATGACAGATCAGTTTGGACCAATATTCTTAGATGCAACAGAAGAAGATTACATGTTCCAAAGAAAATATTATTCTGAACAAACAGGAAAAGAAGTTGATGATGAAATAAGAAAAATTATCACTGAGCAATATTTGAGAGCTAAAAATATTTTATTGGAAAATAGAGAAAAATTGGAAGAAGTTACAACTATACTATTAGAAAAAGAAACTATTATGGGAGATGAATTCGAAGCCATAATGAAAAACGAACATATTTAAAATGTTGACATATTTAAATATTTTTGTTAGAATAGTCAGGTAATTTAAGCTCGGTTTTACAACTAGCCTATGTATTACTTAGCTTAGATATTAAATATTAGGAGGAATGAAATGAGAACAAAGGCAGAAATTATTAAAGAATTCGGAAAATCAGAAGCAGATACTGGATCAACTGAGGTTCAAATAGCTCTACTTACTGAAAAAATTAATCACTTAACAGAACACTTAAGAGTGCACAAGAAAGATTTTCACTCAAGATTAGGATTACTTAAAATGGTTGGGCAAAGAAAAAGATTACTTGCTTACCTAACTAAGAAAGATCTTGAAGGATACAGAGCTTTAATAGCTAAATTAGGTATCAGAAAATAGTACTATTAATAAGGGGGATAAGAAATTTATCCCTCTATTTTTATTTCATTTCGTTAATGAGAGGGTGAAATTTATGAAAAAGTTTTTTGTACTTATAATATTTTTATTGAGTTCAGTTTTAATCTTTGCAGAAGGTACTAAGGAAGAGTATTTATCTGGAAAAATTATAGAACTTGTATCTGAAGAAAAATCAGATGAAGAGGGGATAGCAAAATTACAAAAGTTTAATGTAAAACTTTTAGAAGGTGATAATAAGGGAGAAGTAGTAGAAATAGATTTTCCTATATATATAGCCAAAGAATATAATATAGATGTTAAGGTTGGAGATAGAGTTGTAGTTTTCAAAACTTTTGATGACTATGGAAATGATGAAATGCAAATGCAATACTATATCTCTGATGTGGATAAGAGAATGGAAATCTATATTATGGGAATAATTTTTGTAGCACTTGTTCTTGTGATTGCAAAAAAAAATGGTTTAAAAGCACTTTTTGCCTTAATAGTAACTGTGGCTTTTATCGTAAAAGTATTCATACCAGCTGTATTCAATGGATATAGTCCCATACTTTTTGCTGTTATAACTGCTATATTCTCATCTTTAGTGACGATATATTACACTGTGGGTATGAATAAAAAGTTTTTTGTATCTCTTTTTGGAGTTATAGGAGGAGTATTAGTAGCAGGAGTACTTTCATATATATTTACATATAGAATGCGTCTTAATGGCTATTTAGATCCTGAGCTTTTATCATCAGCAAGCATTTTAAAGAATATAAATTTAAAAGAAGTAATACCAGCAGGAGTAATAATAGGAAGTTTAGGAGCTGTAATGGACGTAGCAGTATCTATAGCTTCATCAATAAATGAATTGCATGAAACAAATCCAAATATGTCTCAAAAATCTATGTTTAAATCTGTTATAAATATAGGGACAGATATAATAGGAACTATGATTAATACTTTAATCTTAGCCTACATTGCAAGCTCAGTATTTACTTTACTTCTTGTATATGCACAAGCAGGAGAATATCCAATGGCTAGACTTTTAAATTTCCAAGACATAGCAGTGGAGATTATGAGATCTGTTTGTGGAAGTATAGGAATCTTAGTTTGTGTTCCTTTAACTGCATATATAGGAACTCTTATTTACAAACAAAAATAGTGATAAAATTGTAAAATAAAATTGCTTTATAAGAATAAATATGATATAATAAGTTAACAAGTAAGAAGCTACTAAGGAGTGGAGAAAAACCACTCCTTATTTTGTAGAAAAGGAGAAGTTTTTATGGAAGATAATAGTCAAATTATAGAAAAAATTACTAAAATTGTTAATCCTTTTGTAGAAGAAATGAACTTATCTCTTGTAGATGTTGAGTACTTACAAGATGGAGGTTATTGGTATGTTAGAGTTTTCATTGAAAATTTAAATGGAGAATTGAGCATAGAGGATTGTAGCAAACTAAGTTCTAAAATAGAAGACAAAGTTGAAGAGCTAATAGAACATAAATTTTTCCTTGAAGTATCTTCACCTGGTCTAGAAAGAGCATTAAAGAAATTAGAAGATTATATTAGATTTACTGGAGAAAAAATAACTTTACATTTAAAGCATAAATTAAATGATAAAAAACAATTTAAAGCGGTTATTAAGGAAGTAAAAGGCGATAATATAGTATTTTTAATAGATAAAAAAGAAGTAGAAATAGAATTTAAAGAAATAAGAAAAGCTAATATCTTATTTGAATTTAATGATTTTTAAAATAATAATGGAGGTCGAGAATAACTATGAAGGCTAAGGATTCTAAAATTTTCTTAGAAGCGTTAGATGAGCTTGAAAAAGAAAAAGGAATTAGCAAAGAAAGTGTGCTGGAAGCTATAGAGTTAGCTCTTTTAGCAGCATACAAAAAAAATTATGGTGAAGATGAAAATGTGGAAGTTATAGTGGATAGAGAGAGTGGAGAAATAAAAGTTCTAGCTAGCAAAACTGTTGTTGATGCTGATGACCTTTTAGATCCAAATGAAGAAATTTCACTAGAAGATGCTAAAGAAATCAAGAAAAGAGCAAAAATTGGAGATGTTCTAAAATTTGAAGTAAGCTGTGATAATTTTAGAAGAAATGCTGTCCAAAATGGAAAACAAATAGTTATCCAAAAAGTCAGAGAAGCTGAGAGAGAACATATCTATGAAAAGTTCAAAGAAAGAGAAAATGATATAGTTAGTGGTATAATAAGAAGAATTGACAATAAAAAGAATATTTTTATTGAGATTGATGGGATAGAATTGATACTACCTCCAGCAGAACAATCTTATTCTGATATCTATAGAGTAGGTGAAAGAATAAAAGTATTTGTATACAATGTTGAAAAGACAAATAAATTCCCTAAAATATTAATCTCAAGAAAGAATGAAGGGCTTTTAAAGAAATTGTTTGAAATCGAAATACCTGAAATATCAGCAGGTATTATAGAAATAAAATCTGTAGCTAGAGAAGCAGGATCAAGAGCTAAGGTTGCAGTATATTCTCAAGTGCCAAATATTGATACTGTAGGAGCTTGTATAGGACAAAAGGGTACAAGAATAAAAAATATAGTTGATGAATTAAATGGTGAAAGAATAGACATAGTTGAATGGAAAGAATCAATGGAACAATTTGTTTCAGCTGTACTTAGTCCAGCAGTTGTTTCAAGTGTTGAAATCTTAGAAGATGGAACAGCAAAAGTTCTAGTAGAACCATCACAACTATCATTAGCTATAGGAAAGAATGGACAAAATGCAAGACTTGCTGCTAGATTGACAGGAACAAGAGTGGATATCAAAGTTCTAGAAAAGGAAGAAGATGATGAGTAATACTCATATTCCAGAAAGAACTTGTGTACTTTGTAGAGCTAAGAAAGATAAATCAAAATTATTTAGATTGGCAAAAGTCAAAGAAGGATTCTATGAGTTCGATAAGGAACAAAAGAAACAAACAAGAGCAGTGTATGTTTGCAAGTCTTTAACTTGTTTAGGAAAACTGGCTAAACATAATAAAGTAAAGTTAGATAGCCAAGATTTAATGGCTATGCTGAGTATTATAAATAAAGCTAATAAAAATTATTTAAATATCTTAAATTCAATGAAAAATTCAGGAGAATTGGTTTTTGGAATAAACTTACTTTTTGAAAATATTGAGCATGTACACTTTATAGTTCTAGCACAGGATATTTCTAAAAAGAACGAGGAAAAGATACTGAGAAGAATAAATGAGTTAAAAATACCATATGTTACAGCAGGAACTATGGAGGAATTAGGAAAAATATTTAATAAAGAAGAAATAACTGTCATTGGAATAAAAGATAAAAAGATGGCAAGAGGATTGATAGAAGATTAAGGAGGGTGATAAAATGAAAGTTAGAGTTCATGAATTAGCTAAAAAATACGAGCTTAAGAATAAAGAATTCTTAGAAATACTAAAAAAAGACATAGGCGTAAGCGTAACATCTCACCTATCTAATTTAGATGAAGATCAAGTTAAAAAAATTGATGATTATTTTGCAAAAATGAATATGTTAAAAGTAGAAACAGTGGAACCAGTAAAGATGTATAAAGAGAAAAAAGAAGAAAAACCAATTAGAAAAATAATAGACGAAGAAGATGAGGTTGAAGAAGGGCAAAAGAATAATAAAAAGTCTAAAATTCAACAAAAAACAAAGAAAAACAATAACATTACTTTTGATGAGGATGGAAATAGCCATAAGAACAAAAGTAAAAAGAAAAAAGGTAGAAGAACAGACTTTGTTTTAAAGACTGTTGAAGCAACTCCAGACGTAGTTGAAGAAGATGGAATAAAAATCATTAAGTTTAGAGGGGAATTAACACTTGGTGATTTTGCTGAAAAATTAGGGGTAAATAGTGGAGAAATTATTAAAAAGTTATTTTTAAAAGGACAAATGCTTACTATAAATAGCCCTATCACTTTAGAAATGGCAGAAGAATTAGCTGGAGAATATGATGCTCTAGTTGAAGAAGAACAAGAAGTAGAATTAGATTTCGGAGAAAAATTTGCCTTAGAAATAGAAGACAGAGAAGCAGATTTAAAAGAAAGACCACCTGTTATAACAATAATGGGACACGTTGACCATGGTAAAACTTCACTTCTTGATGCTATCAGAACTACTAATGTTGTAGAAGGAGAAGCTGGAGGAATAACTCAAAAAATCGGAGCTTACCAAGTTGTAAAAGACGGAAAAAGAATAACTTTTATAGATACTCCTGGACACGAAGCTTTCACAGACATGAGAGCAAGAGGAGCACAAGTAACAGATATAGCTATATTAGTTGTTGCAGCAGACGATGGTGTAATGCCTCAAACAGTTGAAGCAATATCGCATGCTAAGGTTGCAAAAGTACCTATAATTGTTGCAGTAAACAAGATAGATAAACCTGAAGCAAACCCTATGAAAGTTAAACAAGAACTTATGGAACATGGAATAGTTTCTGTTGAATGGGGTGGAGATGTTGAGTTTGTTGAAGTTTCAGCAAAGAAAAAAATCAACCTTGATGGTCTTTTAGACACTATCCTTATAACATCAGAAATCCTTGAATTAAAAGGAAATGTTAGAAAGAGAGCTAAAGGAGTAGTTTTAGAATCAAGACTAGATCCTAAGATAGGACCAATAGCAGACATACTTGTTCAAGAAGGAACATTAAAAATAGGTGATGTTATTGTTGCTGGTGAAGTTCAAGGTAAGGTAAAAGCTCTTTTAAACGATAAGGGAGAAAGAGTAGAAAATGCAATAGTATCTCAACCTGTGGAAGTAATTGGATTCAACAATGTACCAGATGCTGGAGATACTATGTATGTAATTCAAAATGAACAACATGCTAAGAGAATAGTTGAAGAAGTTAGAAAAGAAAGAAAAATTCAAGAAACTACTAAGAAGACTATATCTCTAGAAAGTTTATCTGACCAATTAAAACATGAAGATCTAAAAGAATTAAATCTTATTTTAAGAGCAGATTCTAAAGGTTCTGTTGATGCTTTAAGAGATTCATTATTAAAATTATCTAATGATGAAGTTGCAGTAAATATTATCCAAGCAGCTTCTGGAGCTATAACTGAAAGCGATATAAAACTTGCAGAAGCAGCAGGAGCAATCATAATAGGATTTAATGTAAGACCTACAACTAAAGCTTTAAAAGAAGCTGAAACTAATAAGGTAGAAATTAGAACTTCTGGTATAATTTACCACATTATAGAAGATATAGAAAAGGCACTTGCAGGAATGTTAGATCCAGAATTTAAAGAAGAATACCAAGGAAGAATAGAAATCAAAAAGGTATTTAAAGTTTCTAAAGTCGGAAATGTCGCTGGTTGTGTTGTTATAGATGGAAAAGTTAAAAATGATTCAAACATCAGAATACTTAGAGATAACGTAGTTATATATGAAGGAAAATTAGCTTCATTAAAGAGATTTAAAGATGATGCTAAAGAAGTTGTTGCAGGTCAAGAATGTGGACTTGGAGTAGAAAACTTCAATGATATTAAAGAGGGAGATGTAGTTGAAGCGTTTGAAATGGTAGAAATAAAGAGAACACTGAAATAAGAGAGGTGATTTATATGAAAAAACAAAGACTTGAAGGAATAGGAAAAGAAATGATGAGAGTAATCTCTAAAGTTCTTCTTGAAGAAGTAAAAAATCCTAAGATAAAAGGTTTAGTCTCAGTTACAGAAGTGAATGTTACAGAAGATTTAAAGTTTGCTGATACATATTTTAGTATTTTACCACCTTTAAATGACGAAGAAAAGCAATACGATCATGAAGAAATTTTAGAAGCCTTAAATGAAATAAAAGGTTTTCTAAGAAAGAGAGTTGCAGAAGAAGTAGACATAAGATTTACACCTGAAATAAGAGTGAAACTTGATAACTCAATGGAAAATGCTATGAAAATCACTAAACTTTTAAATGACTTGAAAGCTTAGTGGTAGTATGCTAGATGAGAAAAGTACAGAAGAGTTAATCAAGGATCTCTTAGAGAAGAGAGGGCATGAAAGTCAACATCAAATAGAGAAATTTATGAATCCTGAATATAAGGACTTCAAAAATCCTTTTGATTTTGAGAATATGGAAAAAATAGTAAATAGAATAATCTCAGCAAGAGAAAATAAAGAAAAAATATTTATCTATGGAGATTATGATGTAGATGGTATAAGTGGAACAGCTTTTTTAACTAGATTTTTTAATGAGATAGGCATAGACACAAACTATTATATTCCTAGTAGAAATGAAACAGACTACGGAGTATCTAAAAAGAGTATAGACTACTTTCATAAAAGACAAGGAAAGTTAGTTATAACAGTAGATACAGGCTATAATACAATAGAAGATGTGAGATATGCAAAAAGTCTGGGTATGGAAGTGATAGTCACAGACCATCATAAAACAGTGAAAGAAAAGTTTGATGATGAGATATTGTATTTGAATCCAAAATTGAGTAAAAGCTATAAATTTCAATATCTTTCTGGGGCGGGAGTAGCATTTAAATTGGCACAAGGGCTATGTATGAGTTTAGGCTTAGACATGGAAATTATCTATAAATATTTGGATATAGTTATGATAGGAACTATAGCAGATGTTGTGCCTATGATAGATGAAAATAGACTGATTATAAAAAAAGGTCTAAAGATTATAAAGAATACTAAGGTGAAAGGACTTTCTTATTTACTTAATTACTTAAGATTAAATAAAAAGACTTTAACTACAACAGATGTTAGTTACTACATTTCACCTTTGATAAATTCTTTAGGAAGAGTTGGAATCTCAAGAATGGGAGCAGACTTCTTTTTAAAGGAAGATGAATTTGATCTTTATAATATAATCGAAGAGATGAAGGAACAAAATAGGCAAAGAAGAACATTAGAAAAATATATCTATGATGATGCAATGAGAAAGATTAAGAACTTAAAGTTACCACTTGATAAACTTTCAGTTATCTTTCTTTCATCATCTAAATGGCACCCTGGAGTTATTGGGGTAGTATCATCAAGATTGACTATAAAGTTCAATGTACCAGTTATATTGGTTGCCATAGATGGAGATTATGGAAAGGCTTCTTGTAGAAGTGTTGGAAATATAAGTATATTCAATCTTTTATCTAATGTAAAACATCTTCTAGAAAGATATGGTGGACATGATTTAGCAGCAGGTTTTGTTGTTCATAAAGAGAAACTAAATGAACTTAGGGAATACTTTATAAGAACTATACCTAGGTTAAAAGAAGAAGACAATAAAGCTAAAAAAGATTATGAAAAGAGTTTCGATTTTGAATTATCTGTGAAGGACTTAGGAGAAAAAGCTTTTGATTTTATGGAGAAAATGGGACCTTTTGGTTCTAATAATCCACATCCTTTATTCTTTGATAGAAATTTAAAACTAGATAATATAAAAAGATTCGGGGTAGACTTTAGACATTTTAATGGTATTATATACAAGGACAATGTAAGCTATAATGCTGTTGGCTTTGAATTAGCCGATGAAATTCAAGAAGACTATATTAATAAAACATATAATATAGTATACTATCCTGAGAAAATCATTTTAAACAATGAGGAAGTTACACAAATTATATTGAAAAGTATTAAAGAAAATAAATAACTTTTAGGAGGAAAAAATGAAATACGAAGTAAAAAAACTAGAAAAATCAGCAGTTGAAGTGAAATTACACCTAGATGCTGCAGAAGTGAGCCCTTTAGTAGACAAAGTGCTTAAACATGTAGGGGAACATGCAGAAGTAGCAGGGTTCAGAAAAGGACATGCACCAAAAGAAGCTCTTATGGCTAACTACAAAGACCATATAGAAAGTGATGTTGCAAATGATGCTATAAACGCTCATTTCCCAGAAATAGTTGAAAAAGAAAAATTAGAACCAGTTAGCTATGTAAGATTAAAAGAAATAGCTTTAAAAGATGAATTAGATTTAACATTCGATATAGATGTTTATCCTGAATTTACATTAGGAAACTACAAAGGTTTAGAAGCTGAAAAGAAAACTTTTGAAATGACTGATGATTTATTAAATACTGAATTAGAAATGATGCAAAGAAACCACTCTAAACTTGTAGAAGTAGAAGATGCTTCATATAAAGCTCAATTAGAAGATACAGTAGATTTAGCATTTGAAGGATTCATGGATGGAGTTCCATTCCCAGGAGGAAAAGCTGAATCTCACCTATTAAAATTAGGAAGCAAAAGCTTTATAGATAACTTTGAAGATCAATTAGTAGGATATACTAAAGGGCAAGAAGGAGAAATCACTGTTAAATTCCCTGAAGAATATCATGCTCCAGAATTAGCAGGAAAACCAGCTCAATTCAAAGTAAAAATTAATGCTATAAAACAATTAAGAGAACCTGAATTAAATGATGAATTTGCAAAAGAATTAGGATATGAATCTCTTGAAGATCTAAAAAATAAAACTAAAGAAGAAACAATCAAAAGAGAAAATGACAGAATAGAAAATGAATATGTTGGAGCTCTTTTAGATAAATTAATGGAAACAACTACTATAGATGTTCCAGTTTCTATGGTTCAAGCTGAAATCCAAAATAGATTAAAAGAATTAGAATATCAACTTTCTATGCAAGGATTCAAAATGGATGACTACTTAAAAATGATGGGAGGAAATATTGATACATTCGCAGCTCAATTAGCTCCTGCAGCTGAAAAGAAAGTAAAAGTAGATTTAATCCTAGATAAAATAGCTAGAGAAAACAAATTTGAAGCTTCTGAAGAAGAATTAAAAGAAAGAATGGAAGAAGTTGCAAAAATGTATGGAATGGATGTTCCTACATTAGAAGGAGAATTAAAGAAAAATAATAATTTAGATAACTTTAAAGCTTCTGTAAAATACGATATCGTTATGAAAAAAGCTATTGATGAAGTTGTAAAAAATGCAAAATAATTAAATAAAGTATTTATCCGAAATAAAAGTTTCGGATAAGTATTAAAGCACTTAAGATATATTGGATATTTTAAGTGTTTTAGTACTTATGTAATGAGGGAGGTATTAAAATGTATAATCCAACAGTGATAGATAACAATGGAAAATCAGAAAGAGCTTATGATATATACTCAAGACTTTTAAAAGATAGAATAATATTTGTGGGGACGGCAATAGATGAAAATGTTGCAAACTCAATAATAGCACAATTATTGTACCTTGAATCAGAAGATCCTGAAAAAGATATAATAATGTATATCAATAGCCCAGGTGGAAGTGTAACTGATGGAATGGCAATCTATGATACTATGAACTATATAAAACCTGATGTTCAAACTGTTTGTGTAGGGCAGGCAGCAAGTATGGGAGCATTTTTGTTATCTTCAGGTGCTAAAGGAAAAAGATTTGCCTTAGAAAATTCAAGAATAATGATACATCAACCACTTATATCTGGTGGATTAAAAGGTCAAGCTACTGATATTTCAATTCATGCTAATGAACTTTTAAAAATAAAAGACAGATTAGCAGAATTACTTGCTAGAAATACAGGAAAAACCAAAGAACAAATATTAAATGATACTGAAAGGGATAATTATCTAAGTTCAGAAGAGGCTGTAAGATATGGTTTAATTGATAGTGTATTTAGAAGATAGGTGATAAAAAATGTCAAAGAAATTAGATAAATGCTCATTCTGTGGTAGATCAGAAAGAGAGGTTGCACAATTATTTCAAGGTCCAGGTGACGTATTCATCTGTGATAATTGTGTTGAAAGTTGCCATAATTTATTAAGGGAAGATATGTATTCTCTAGCAAGAGAATATGATATGTTGAAAGATGGAAAGTCTTCAACAAAAGGGCATAAAGATAAGATAGAACTATTGAAACCTATTGAAATAAAAGCAAAATTAGATGAATATGTAGTTGGTCAAGATGAAGCTAAAAAAGTTTTATCTGTTGCAGTCTACAACCACTATAAGAGAATTTTAAATGGTGGTCAAGATGAAGACGGAGTAGAACTACAAAAGTCTAATGTACTTCTAATAGGACCTACAGGTTCTGGAAAAACTTTACTTGCTCAAACTCTTGCAAGAATTTTAAATGTACCATTTGCAATAGCAGATGCAACAACTTTAACAGAAGCAGGATATGTTGGAGATGACGTTGAAAACGTTTTAGTAAGACTTATACAAGCTTGTAACTATGATATACCGAATGCAGAAAGAGGAATAATCTATATAGATGAGTTTGATAAGATAGCAAGAAAATCTGAAAATGTATCTATAACAAGAGATGTTTCTGGAGAAGGAGTACAACAAGCCTTACTTAAAATAATTGAAGGAACAAAATCTCAAGTTCCGCCTGAAGGTGGAAGAAAGCACCCTAACCAAGAGTTGATAGAGATAGACACTAAAAATATTCTTTTCATAGTTGGAGGAGCTTTTGAAGGGCTTGAAAAAGTTATAAAATCAAGAACTAATAAAAAGGTTATAGGTTTTGGAGCAGAAGTTCAAAAACAAGAAATGGCAGGAGCGGAAGGAGAATTTTTCAAAAAAGTTCTACCTGAAGATTTAGTTAAACAAGGAATTATTCCTGAATTAGTAGGAAGATTACCTGTAATAACTACTCTTGATAACTTAGATGAACAAACTCTAATAAACATTTTAACAAAGCCTAAAAATGCAATAGTAAAGCAATATCAAAAATTATGTAGATTAGAAGGAGCAAAACTAGAATTTACAGAAGAAGCTCTTACAGAAATTGCAAGAAGAGCTTTAAAAAGAAAGATGGGAGCAAGAGGTTTAAGAGCAATCATAGAACATACTATGCTTGATATAATGTTTGAACTACCATCTAACAACAAAATAAAAGAAATAACAATAACTAAAGATGCAATAGATAACTATAAGGAAGCAAAAATAGAGTATAAAGTAGAAGAACAAGTTATTCCTAACTAAAAAACTAAAAATAGTTCGTTACTGAGTAGATTTTAAAAAATTTTCTTTGAAAGATTTAAATAATTTTCTAGCTATATATAGCGATTACTTGCCAGCCTATAATGTTTCTAGAGCTCCGAAATGCTCTTTCAACATTATAGGACGTCGCAGTAATCTTATTAAAACTATTAACTATTTACTCAAAGAAAATTTCTAATGATAAATTATAATGTAACTCACTTATTTTAAGTTTTTATTAAGATAGCTTGATATAGTACAATTTGAATTTTTTTATATAGAAAAGAAATAAGGAGGATCAATGGAAAAAGCACCATTTTTACCAATAAGAGATTTAGTAATATTTCCAAATGTTGTGACACCTATATATGTTGGTAGAGCTAATAGTATAGCAACATTAGAAAAAGCCATAGCAACTAAGACAAAATTAGTGCTAGGTTTACAAAAAGATGCAAGTGAAGAAAACCCAACTTTTGATGGAGACATCTATGAAGTTGGAGTTATAGCAAATATAGTACAAATAATTAGAATGCCTAATAACAACATAAAAGTTTTAGTTGAGGCAGAATCTAGAGTTAAAATTAAAGATATAGAAACAGAAGATAAAGAATACTTTGCTACATATACAGTAATCAAAGAAACTTTAAAAGATAGTAAAGAAACAGAAGCTATCTATAGAAAAGTTTTTACAAGATTTGAAAAATATATTAGTATGATAGGAAAATTCTCTTCTGAATTAATTTTAAATCTAAAGAAGATAGAAGATTATTCAAACGGTTTAGATATTATGGCATCAAACTTAAATATCTCAGCTGAAAAGAAACAAGAAATCTTAGAAATAAGTAATGTAAAAGATAGAGGTTACAAAATTTTAGATGACATAGTTGCTGAAATGGAAATAGCTTCACTTGAAAAAACTATAGATGAAAAAGTAAAAACTAAGATGAATGAAGCACAAAGAGCATATTATCTTAAAGAAAAAATTTCTGTAATGAAAGAAGAATTAGGAGATTTCTCACAAGATGATGATGTTATTGAAATTGTGGATAGAGTAAAAGATGCTGATATTCCAAAAGAAGTTAGAGAAAAATTAGAAGCTGAAATTAAGAAATTAACTAAAATGCAATCTTTCTCAGCTGAATCATCAGTTATCAGAAACTATATTGAAGCAGTTTTAGATTTACCTTGGAATAAAGAAACAAAAGATGTTTTAAATCTAAAGAAGGCAAGTCAAATCTTAGAAAGAGATCACTATGGACTAAAAGATGCTAAAGAAAAAGTTTTAGACTACTTAGCAGTTAAAACATTAAATCCATCTATGAATGGAGCAATTTTATGTCTTTCAGGACCACCTGGAATAGGTAAAACATCTCTAGTTAAATCTATAGCTGAATCAATGGGAAGAAAATTTGTTAGAGTTTCATTAGGTGGAGTAAGAGATGAAGCTGAAATTAGAGGACATAGAAGAACTTATGTAGGTTCTATGCCAGGAAAAATAATGAAGGCTATGAAAGAAGCTGGAACAAAGAACCCAGTTATACTTTTAGATGAAATTGATAAGATGTCAAATGACTATAAGGGAGACCCTGCTTCTGCAATGCTTGAAGTTCTAGATCCTGAACAAAACAAGAGTTTTGAAGATCATTATATAGATATGCCATTTGATTTATCAAAGGTTTTCTTTGTAGCGACAGCAAATGATTTAAGAACAGTATCTGCACCTTTAAGAGATAGAATGGATATCTTACAACTATCTTCTTATACAGAATTTGAAAAATTACATATAGCACAAAATTTCTTGTTGAAACAAGCACAAAAAGAAAATGGACTTGCTGATATTGAGATAAAAATACCTGATAAAGTTATGTTCAAACTAATAGATGAATATACAAGAGAAGCAGGAGTTAGAAATCTAAAAAGAGAAATTATAAATATCTGTAGAAAATTAGCAAGAGAAGTTGTAGAAAAGAAAGTAAAGAAATTTAATCTAAAAGCTAGTGATTTGGAAAAATATCTAGGTAAGGCTAAGTTTAGACCTGAAAAATCAAGAAAAGCAGTTGGAAAAGTTGGAGTGGTAAACGGGCTAGCTTGGACAGCTGTTGGAGGAGTAACTCTTGATGTTCAAGGAGTTGATACAGCAGGAAAAGGAGATGTAACATTGACCGGAACTTTAGGAAATGTTATGAAAGAATCTGCTTCTGTTGCTATGACTTATGTAAAAGCAAACTTAAAAAAATATCCACCAAAAGACGAAAATTTCTTTAAGGATAGAGCTATACACTTACACTTCCCAGAAGGAGCAACTCCAAAAGATGGACCTTCTGCAGGAATAACTATAACAACTGCAATAGTATCTGTATTAACTAATAGAAAAGTTAGACAAGATATAGCAATGACAGGAGAAATTACAATAACAGGAGATGTTTTAGCTATAGGTGGAGTAAGAGAAAAAGTTATAGGAGCACATAGAGCTGGAATAAAAGAAGTTATCCTACCTGAAGATAACAGAGTGGATACTGATGAAATTCCTGATGAATTAAAATCAACTATGAAAATACACTTTGCTAAAACTTATGATGATGTAAGTAAATTAGTTTTTGTAAAATAAATTAGAGGTAAATTATGAAAATAAAAAAGGCTGACTTTGTAAAATCAGCAGTATATGAAAAAGATTACCCAGAACAATTAGATAAAATGGAATTTGCTTTCGTTGGAAGATCTAATGTTGGAAAGTCTTCTTTGATAAATAGTTTAACATCAAGATTGAAATTAGCAAGAACAAGTAAAACACCTGGTAGAACACAATTAATAAATTATTTCTTAATAAATGATGAGTTCTATATAGTGGATTTACCAGGTTATGGATTTGCAAAAGTTCCTAAGGAAATGAAAAAACAATGGGGACAAACGATGGAAAGGTATATTGCAAGTAAAAGAAAAAAATTAGTTTTTGTTTTGCTTGATATAAGAAGAGTTCCAAGTGATGAAGACATAGAAATGCTTGAATGGCTTGAATATAATGAGATGGACTATAAAATTATATTTACAAAGATAGATAAATTATCAAATAACGAAAGAGCTAAACAATTGAAGGCAATTAAAACAAGACTTGTCTTTGAAAAAGAAGATGTATTCTTCCATTCATCTTTAACAAATAAAGGTAGAGATGAAATTCTAGCTTTTATGGAAGAAAAATTAAATAGTTAAAAAATAAAAAGGCTGTTGCAAAATAATAAAAAGTAAAAAATAGTTCGTTACTGAGTAAATTTCTTAACGATAAAAAATCAAGAATTCGCTGTAATTTCGGAAACTCGCTTCGCTCAGACACTCCGACAATTACTCGGCTCATTCTATTTGATTTTTTATCTAAAATTTCCATTCGTAACTCGCTTATTTTTTACTTTAGGATTGTAATTTTAATTTTGCAACAGCCCTTTTTATTCTATAATTATTTTATGTTTAAAAAATTTTTCTTGAAATTCTATTAAAGCTTCCACTTGCTCTACTGAATAACTTTTATCTCTTGGTACTACAATTAATTTATTTTCATTGTCATCATACCTACAAATAACAGCCTTACAAATTCCTTTAAACTCATCAACAGGATAAAAAATTCCTAGAATATAAACATCTATTTCTTCACCATCTTCACTTAAAGTATTGGGAATATAACCATAATTTACTGGATATATATAATCAAAGTTTGGATGTTTCTCTCCTAATTTTCTATCAACTTTTACTAAAACTTCTTTATTGAGATAAAATTTATATTTTTCTATATCTTTTAACATAAAGCTCACTCCTAATTAAAGTAAATCTTTTTTAAATTTTATCATATAAAATAAAAAAACACACTAAATAGTGTGTTGAATTTCTAAAATGGCGCTTCCTAATGGACTCGAACCATTGACGCTGCGGTTAACAGCCGCATGCTCTACCGACTGAGCTAAGGAAGCAACAATTGCTTGGCAAATCCATACTCTCCCAGGCCGCTTCCAGCCAAGTACCATCAGCGTAT